>Ga0224748_10057_pt1 | contig 23609 bp, 19 predicted proteins | sample LIM_F_Water_Neg_FD_182074 | JGI IMG/M metagenome (GOLD analysis project Ga0224748, IMG submission 182074) | Enriched cells from gastrointestinal tract of the lab mouse from Pacific Northwest National Laboratory (PNNL), Richland, Washington... | ecosystem: Host-associated > Mammals > Digestive...
AGGCCCGGCTTTTTTCCAGCCGTTCCTTCAGGATCCCTTCTGTGCCCTGTGTTCCGGGCAGATAGTATTGTCTGTCTTTCAGGCTTTCCGGAAGGCAGGTCATTTGGGCAATTTTTTCCTCCGTGTCATGAGCGTAGACGTAGCCTTCTCCATAGTGCAGGTCGTCCATGAGTCTGGTGGGTGCGTTGCGGATCACCAGGGGAACCGGCTCCGCCAGCTGGCCCTCTGCGTCTGCCTTTGCGCTCTCGTAAGCCCGGTATACCGAGTTGGAACGGGGAGCAAGGGAAAGGTAAATGACTGCCTGGGCAAGATTCAGGTTGCACTCAGGCATTCCGTTGAAGTGACAGGCCTGGTAGGCGGAGACCGTAAGCTGCAGTGCCTGGTTGTCCGCAAGGCCGATGTCCTCGCTGGCAAAGCGAATGAGCCTGCGGGCGATGAAGAGCGGGTCTTCCCCGGCCTCCAGCATTCTTGCCAGCCAGTAAACCGCCGCGTCGGGATCGGAATTGCGCATGGATTTGTGGAGAGCGGAGATCAGGTTGTAGTGCTCTTCCCCTTTCTTGTCATACAACAGGAGCTTTTTATCCATACATTGTTCCAGGGTTTCTCTGTTTACAAGGATGGAGGCGCCGTCCGGGCCGATATCGCCGTTTAAGACGGCCATTTCCAGAGTGTTCAGCGCGGTGCGGGCGTCTCCGTCCGCATAGGCCGCTATGGCGGGAAGCAGACCTTCCTCAACGCGTGCATTTATGGCGCCCAGTCCTTTTTTCTCGATGAGGGCGCGCTGCAGAAGCTCTGTCAGATCTTCTGTCGTCAGAGCATACAGCACAAAAACCTTGCAGCGGGAGAGAAGAGCGGCATTGATTTCAAAGGAGGGGTTTTCCGTGGTTGCGCCGATCAGGGTAATGCTGCCCTTTTCCACATAGGGGAGGAAGGCATCCTGCTGTGCCTTGTTGAACCGGTGAATTTCGTCCACAAAGCAGAGAGTGCGCATGCCGTAGGCACGGTGTTCCTCCGCCTGCTTCATGATTTCCTTGATCTCCCGTATGCCGCTGGTGACGGCGCTGAAGGTCACGAAGTCGGAACGGGTGCGGTTGGCGATGATTTTTGCAAGGGTGGTCTTGCCTACCCCGGGCGGTCCCCAGAAGATCATGGAGGAAATCTGATCCTGATTCAACATTCTGCGCAGCGGCATTCCTTCGCCCAGCAGGTGCTTCTGCCCGATATATTCCTCTATGGTCTGAGGACGCATCCGGTCTGCCAGGGGGGAATTGCCGGAGGAAAGCGAGTGTTCGCTTTGGGTGTCAAAAAGGGACATTTGTTCCATGGAGTTCTCCTTTTAAAGTGTTTTTTCTCTTTGGCGTTATAAATAAAATAGTATACATTTCTGCTTCTGTCAATTGCGCTTTTTCCCGCCTTCATCACATTTCCTTCACACTTTTTGAGGGAAAATTCGTTGCAAATAAGAGTGGACTATGGTAAACTGAAAACAGCGGTTATGTCAAAAAAATAACAATCACCGAAACATTATGATTAAGGAGGATTCACAAATGGCAAAGAAAGTAGTTTTAGCCGGAGCATGCCGTACCGCAATCGGAACCATGGGCGGCACGCTGAGCACAACTCCCGCTGCGGAGCTGGGCGCAATCGTCATCAAGGAGGCTCTGAACAGAGCGGGGGTAAAGCCTGAGGACGTGGATCAGGTATATATGGGATGTGTCATTCAGGCAGGCCTCGGACAGAACGTAGCCCGTCAGGCTTCCATCAAGGCAGGTCTTCCCATTGAGGTACCCGCCGTTACCATGAACGTAGTGTGCGGCTCCGGCTTGAACTGTGTAAACCAGGCTGCTCAGATGATTATGGCTGGTGACGCTGATATCGTTGTGGCAGGCGGCATGGAGAACATGTCCATGGCTCCCTATGCAATTCCTCAGGCTCGTTACGGCTACAGGATGAACAACGGAACACTGGTTGATACCATGATTAAGGATGCTCTGTGGGATGCGTTTAACGATTATCATATGATTACCACCGCAGACAATATTTGCCGTGAGTGGGGACTTACCCGTGAAGAACTGGATGAGTTTGCGCTGAAGAGCCAGCAGAAGGCCGAGGCTGCGCAGAAGTCCGGTGCCTTCGATGCGGAAATTGTTCCCGTGATGGTGAAGAAAAAGAAAGAAACCATTGAGTTTAAGGTAGATGAAGGCCCTCGTGCAGGCTCCACCATCGAGGGACTGCAGAAGCTTCGCCCCATCAATCCCGACGGATTTGTGACTGCAGGAAACGCTTCCGGAATCAATGACGGCGCAGCGGCAATCGTTGTGATGAGCGAAGAGAAGGCGAAGGAGTTGGGCGTTAAGCCTATGGCTACCTTTGTGGCAGGCGCGCTGGCAGGCGTTCGCCCTGAAGTGATGGGTATCGGCCCTGTTGCCTCCACCAAAAAGGTACTGGCTAAGACCGGCATGAAGATCGAAGATTTCGATATCATCGAAGCAAACGAGGCATTTGCTGCACAGTCCGTTGCAGTGGGCAAGGATCTTGGCATCGATGTGGATAAGCAGCTGAATCCCAACGGCGGCGCAATTGCCCTGGGTCATCCCGTAGGCGCTTCCGGATGCCGTATCCTGGTTACCCTGCTTCATGAGATGCAGGCAAAGGGAGCAAAGACCGGCCTTGCGACTCTTTGTATCGGCGGCGGCATGGGCTGCTCCACCATCGTAAAAATAGAGGATTGATTTACTGCCGGAAGGGGTTTTGTCCGGCAGTACGAGAGCGGTCTGAAAGGCTGAAGGTAAAGAATATGCCCAAGGGGGACATACTCTCCTGCGCGGCGGAATGTGAGGAAATATGGAATTTATATTATATGAACAAAAAGGGCATATTGCCACCATCACCATCAACAGGGAGAAGGCGCTGAACGCTTTGAATTCCCAGGTGCTGGATGAGCTGAATCAGGTTTTGGACGGGGTGGATTTAAATGAGGTTCGCTGCCTCATCCTCACCGGCGCAGGCCAGAAATCTTTTGTGGCAGGAGCGGATATCGGTGAGATGAGCACACTGACCAAGGCTGAGGGCGAGGCCTTCGGCAAGAAGGGAAACGATGTGTTCCGCAAATTGGAGACCTTCCCCATTCCCGTGATTGCAGCCATCAACGGCTTCGCGCTGGGCGGCGGATGCGAGATTTCCATGAGCTGTGACATCAGGATCTGTTCCGACAACGCTGTCTTCGGACAGCCCGAGGTTGGTCTGGGAATCACTCCCGGCTTTGGCGGAACCCAGAGGCTGGCCCGTCTGGTCGGAGCGGGCATGGCAAAGCAGATGATCTATACCGCCCGCAATATCAAGGCGGCAGAGGCTCTCAGGATCGGTCTGGTAAACGAGGTTTATTCCGCAGAGACGGATGCGGAGGGAAATGTGGTCAAGACGGCTCAGGAGGTTCTGCTTGCTGCAGCGGAGAAGATGGCAGCCGGCATTGCAAAGAATGCACCCATTGCGGTCCGCAACTGCAAGAAGGCCATCAACGAGGGGCTGGATGTGGAAATGGACGAGGCTGTCGTGATTGAGGAGAAGCTTTTTGGAGGCTGCTTCGAGACCGAGGATCAGAAGTACGGCATGGCTTTCTTCCTTGACAAGAACAAGGAGAAGGTGAAGGAGCCGTTCAAGAACTGCTGAGCGGAGCGCTGAAAGTAAAAGAACATATATAATAAGGAGGACTTACAATGAAAGTAGGTATTATCGGTGCAGGTACTATGGGTGCTGGAATCGCACAGGCATTTGCCATGACAGAGGGGTATGAGGTATGCTTGTGTGATATCAAGCAGGAGTTCGCAGACGGCGGCAAGGCCAAGATTCTGAAGAATCTGAATTTCCTGGTGGGCAAGGAGAAGATCACACAGGAAAAGGCTGACGCGATTGCAGCAAAGATTGCTACCGGTCTGAAGGATATCTGCACGGAGTGCGATCTTGTCATTGAGGTATGCCCTGAAAATATGGCTATCAAGAAGCAGACCTTTGCGGAGCTGCAGCAGATCGTAAAGAAGGACTGCATCTTTGCTTCCAACACATCATCCCTTTCCATCACCGAGATGGGCAACGGGCTGGATCGTCCTCTCATTGGCATGCATTTCTTCAATCCTGCCGACAGAATGAAGCTGGTAGAGGTGATTGCAGGCGCCAACACACCCGCTGACCTGGTGGAGAAGATCAAGGGAATCGCATCCGAGATCGGCAAGACTCCCGTAGAGGTAAACGAGGCGGCAGGCTTTGTGGTTAACCGGATTCTGATCCCCATGATCAACGAGGCAATCAACGTGTACGCGGCAGGCGTTGCATCCGTTGCAGATATCGACGTGGCTATGCAGCTCGGTGCAAACCATCCCATGGGACCTCTGGCTCTGGGCGATTACATCGGTCTGGATATCGTTCTGGCGATCATGGAGGTTATCTATGCCGAGACCGGCGACTCCAAGTATGCTCCCGCGCCTCTTCTGAGAAAGATGGTTCGCGCAGGCAAGCTGGGCAAGAAGACCGGAGAGGGTTTCTACAATTATAACAAATAAACAATATCAATAATGTAATTCGGAAAAATTTAAGGCCTGAATCTGCGGACGGCCGTCCGCCCAGGCTCTTAAATTTTTCTGTTGTCTCGAATTGCAGGAAAAAATGGAGGAATAGAGTATCATGGATTTTACATTATCCAAAGAACATGAGATGGCGAGACAGTTGTTTAAGGATTTCGCTGAAAAGGAAGTAAAGCCTCTTGCTCAGGAAGTTGACGAGGAGGAGCGTTTCCCCAGAGAGACCGTTGAGAAGATGGCAAAATATGGCTTCATGGGTATTCCCGTTCCCAAGGAGTATGGCGGACAGGGCTGTGATATCCTGACCTATGCAATGTGTGTGGAGGAGCTTTCCAAGGTCTGCGGCACCACAGGCGTAATTGTTTCCGCACACACCTCTCTGTGCATTGATCCCATCCTTACCTACGGTACGGAGGATCAGAAGCAGAAGTATCTGCCCGATCTGGCAAGCGGCCGCAAGATCGGCGCATTCGGCCTGACCGAGCCCGGTGCGGGAACCGATGCGCAGGGACAGCAGACAAAGGCTGTTCTGGAGGGCGACGAGTGGATTCTGAACGGTTCCAAGTGCTTCATTACCAACGGTAAAGAGGCTGACGTATACATCATTATCGCCGTGACCGGCAAGGTTGAGAAGCGCGGCAGGATTCAGAAGGAGATTTCTGCGTTCATCGTGGAGAAGGGTACGCCCGGCTTTACCTTCGGTACGAAGGAGAAGAAGATGGGTATCCGCGGTTCTTCCACCTATGAGCTGATCTTCACGGACTGCCATATCCCCAAGGAGAATCTGCTGGGTGCAAAGGGCAAGGGTTTTGCGATTGCAATGCACACCCTGGACGGCGGACGTATCGGTATCGCCGCACAGGCTCTGGGTCTTGCCGAGGGCGCTCTGGAGACTACCGTTGCCTATGTGCAGGAGAGAAAGCAGTTCGGACGCTCCATTGCACAGTTCCAGAACACGCAGTTCCAGCTGGCTGACATGGCTACCAAGGTTGAGGCTGCCAAGATGCTGGTATATAAGGCTGCACGGAAAAAGGATGAGTACAGAACCAATCCCAGGGTTTCCTATTCTGTGGAAGCTGCTCAGGCAAAGCTGTACGCAGCAGAGGTTGCCATGGAAGTTACCACCAAGGCTGTTCAGCTTCACGGCGGTTATGGTTACATCAGAGAGTACGACGTAGAGCGTATGATGCGCGATGCCAAGATCACCGAGATCTACGAAGGCACCAGCGAAGTTCAGAGAATGGTCATCTCCGCGTCTCTGCTTAAGTAAGCCGGGAACCATTCACTTGTCCCAGCGGTTTTCCTGCCTGCAGGAAAAACCGGGAGACAAAACTATCTCTATATATGATTATAAGGAAGAAGGAGAAAATACAATGAAAGTTGTTGTTTGTATTAAGCAGGTGCCCGATACAAAGGGCGGCGTAAAATTTAATCCTGACGGAACGCTTGACAGAGGCGCTATGCTTGCTATCATGAATCCTGATGACAAGGCAGGACTTGAGGCAGCCCTGAGACTGAAGGAGCAGTATGACGCAGAGGTTACCGTGCTGACCATGGGTCTTCCCAAGGCGGCAGACGTGCTTCGTGAGGCAATTGCAATGGGCGCTGACAAGGGCATTCTCGTAACGGACAGAGTGCTGGGCGGTGCTGACACATGGGCTACATCCACCACCATTGCCGGAGCACTGAGAAACATTGATTATGATCTGATCATCACCGGACGTCAGGCAATTGACGGAGATACCGCACAGGTTGGTCCCCAGATTGCAGAGCACCTGCAGATTCCCGTGATTTCCTATGCGCAGGATATCAAGATCGACGGCGAAAAGGTGATCGTCCAGAGACAGTATGACGACAGATATCATGTGCTGGAGGCGAAGATGCCCTGTCTGATCACTGCGCTTTCCGAGCTGAACGAGCCCCGTTACATGACACCCGGCGGAATCTTTGACGCATGTGCGGCAGACATCACCACCTGGGGCAGAGCAGATCTGAAGGATGTGGATGACAGTGATCTGGGACTGGCAGGCTCTCCCACCAAGATTGCAAAGGCATCCGATAAGGTCCGCAAGGGCGCGGGCGAGAAGGTTGTTCCCGAGTCTCCCGAAGATGCGGTTGCCTATATTGTCGGCAAATTCAAGGAGAAGCATGTGATTTAACATAATCGTTCAGACTTTGTGTGGAATCAGAGAAAAATGGAGGTTAACCATGAATAGAGATATTGTCCTCGAGGACTATAAAGGTGTATATGTATTTGCCCAGCAGGTAGACAATGAGATCAGCGGTATTGCGTATGAACTGTTGGGAAAAGGCAAGGAGCTGGCTGCAAAGCTGGAGACAGAGGTTGTGGCAGTGCTTATCGGTTATCAGGTGAAGGGACTGGCTGACAAATTGGCCGAGTACGGCGCCGACAAGGTAATCGTTGTGGATGATCCCGAGCTGGAGGTATACAGAACCGAGCCTTATGCCCATGCGCTTTCTTCCGTGATCAATCAGTATAAGCCTGAGATCGTTCTGGTAGGCGCAACCGCAATCGGAAGAGACCTTGGCCCTACCGTTTCCGCAAGAGTGGCAACCGGTCTGACCGCAGACTGTACCGTTCTGGAGATCGGTGATTTCCCGTTGGAGCCCAAGCCCGGCATTGAGCAGAAGCACAATCAGCTGCTGATGACCCGTCCTGCATTTGGCGGCAATACCATTGCAACCATTGCATGTCCTGACAACCGTCCTCAGATGGCTACCGTTCGTCCCGGCGTTATGCAGAAGATCGAGCCCATTGCAGGCGCAAAGGCTGTGGTGGAGGAGTACAATCCCGGCTTTACGCCCAACAACAGATATGTTTCCATCAAAGAGGTGGTGAAGGCTGTTTCCGATACCGTTGATATCATGGACGCAAAGGTTCTGGTATCCGGCGGAAGAGGCGTTGGCAGCCCTGAAAACTTCAAGATTCTGGAGGAGCTGGCAGAGGTTCTGGGCGGCACCGTATCCTGCTCCCGTGCCGTTGTGGATTCCGGTTGGAAGCCCAAGGATCTGCAGGTGGGACAGACCGGTAAGACCGTTCGCCCTCAGATTTACTTTGCAATCGGTATCTCCGGTGCCATTCAGCACGTTGCAGGTATGGAGGAGTCCGATATCATCGTTGCAATCAACAAGGATGAGGATGCTCCGATCTTTGATGTGGCTGACTACGGCGTAGTGGGAGATCTGAACAAGATTGTTCCCGCCCTGACTGCAGCGCTGAAGGCAGAGAAGGAAGCGAAGAACAACAACTGAGAAATGGATTCCTGAACTGGCGGAACATGGAAGAGAAACAGAGAAGGGACGGCTGATTTTATTCAGCCGTCCCTTTTCCTGCGTCCTTCTTTTTTCCTGCCACCCGGCGCAGCCGCTCTGACATATAAAGCATCAATCCGCCGAAGAACAGGAGGTAGACGGGATAGAGACCAATCGTCACATGAGCCGCTAAAAGGCCGAATAGAGGAGGCATAAAGGTAGAGCCTACATAGGCGCTGGCCATCTGGATGCCGATGACGGCCTGGGAATTCTCCCTGCCAAAGTTGTCAGGGGTGGAGTGGATGATGGAGGGATAGACCGGTGCACAGCCAAGCCCCACCACGATCAGTCCTGCCAGAGCCGGAAGGTGAGCCTGGAGGGGCAGCAGGATCAGCAAAGCGCCGCCCAGCGCAGTCAGGGCTCCGATGCGGATGAGCCTGCGGTCTCCCAGTCTGTCGGCTACAAAGCCGCACAGGAAGCGGCCGAAGGTGATGCCCAGATAGAACAGAGAGGCGAACATGGCCGCCGTCTCCGCGTCGATACCACGGTGCTGTACCAGATAGCTGCTGGCCCAGATTCCCGTGGTGGACTCCAGAGCGCAGTAGGCGAGGAAGGTAATCAGCACCAGAGGAACGCCCTTCATCTTCAGCACCTGCCCCATAGTGAGGACTTTTGCAGCGGATTCCTTTTTGGCGGGATCAGATTGGCGGACTTTTACAGCGCCGGCAGTGGCGGCCTTTTTCCACAGGGGAAGGCTCAGGAACAGTGCGGCGGTCAAAACCATCTGCAGTGCGGATACAATGCCAAAGCCCAGGCTCCAGCTGGAATAGCCGGTGAGGGCATAGCTCATGATGTATGGGCTGACGGAACAGCCCACGCCCCAGAAGCAGTGGAGCCAGCTCATGTGTCGGGAGGCGTAGTGAAGCGCCACATAATTGTTCAGGGAAGCGTCCACGGCCCCCGCGCCCAGGCCGTAGGGAATGGCCCAGAGACACAGCAGCCAGAAGGAACCGGTGACGGAAAAGCCGAACAGTGCGGCTGCGGTGAGCAGGACGCTGACAGCGGTTACCGGCCCGGTGCCGAATTTTCGGGTGAGCCTGTCGGACAGGAGGCTGGAGAGGATGGTGCCGCCTGAGATCAGCATGGTGATGATGCCCATATAGGATACAGGCACCTGCAGGTCGCGGTGCATGATGGGCCAGGCGGAACCGATCAGGGAATCCGGCAGCCCAAGACTGATGAATGCAATGTAAATGATGACAAGCAAAAGTGAGTACATAAAAAACCTCCGAAATTCTTCTGATCTGTTATGGCGGTACAGGGAAAGCTATGCTATACTAAAGAAAGCGCTGATTTAATCATCGCTTCCTCAGTGCCTCCGGCGGATGCGTGTGAATTTGCTGAAAATACCGCCAGTTTGTAAGTATAGCATGAAAGGGCAGAAATTGACAGAGGATTTGCGCAAATTATTTGTGCCGATGTTCTGGCATGTCTGGAGTGTACGGGAAATCACGAAGCTTGAGAGTGGTCTTCGGAAATAAAATAGATGTCCGCCATGGCGGGCAGGAGGTATTAACATGGCAAAGCAAAAGGAGATCAGGACAAACGCCATGCGGATCCTGGAGTCCATGAAGATTCCCTTTGAGCATTATACCTATGAGTGCGGGGAATTTGTGGACGGGCTGCAGATAGCCGAGCTGCTGGGGCTGCCCTGTGAAAAGGTATACAAGACACTGGTGACCACAGGAAGCGGCAGAAATTATTATGTATTTGTCATTCCCGTTGCCGAGGAGCTGGATCTGAAGGCAGCGGCCCGCAGCGTGGGGGAAAAGAGCGTGGAGATGCTGCATGTGAAGGAGATCAATGAAGTCACGGGTTATGTCCGGGGCGGTTGTACGGCGATTGGCATGAAAAAGCGGTATGTGACCCGCATCGACAGCACGGCGCAGGACAGGGAGACGATCATTGTCAGCGGCGGACGAATCGGCTCTCAGCTGGAGCTTGCGCCGGAAGATCTGGCCCGGGCGGCGGGAGCGGAGTTTGCGGATGTGATCCGACATACGGGCTGATCTGCGTGACTGCAGAAGCGGGAAACAGACTGCCTGCTGCAGGAACTGATTGACGGAGCGGTTTCCGGGAGGGGATTCCCCGGTTCGGGCTGCGCACACGGAAAGGAGCGACAATGCAGGAAAAGAAAAATATCATGGATTATGATACGGTGGCGCTGGACGAGGAACGGAATGCGGTGGTCATCATCGACCAGACGCTTCTGCCGGGAAGGACGGAGCTGATCGCGCTTAAGACGGCACAGGAGATCTGGGACGCCATTTATCTGCTGAAGGTGAGAGGAGCGCCTGCCATAGGCGTGGCTGCGGCTATGGGGATCTATGTGTTGAGCCGTGAAATCGACACGAAAGATTTTGAGGTCTTCTATAAAAGGTTCTGCGAATATAAGGAGTTTCTGGATTCTGCCCGGCCGACGGCGGTGAATCTTTCCTGGGCGCTGCGGAGAATGGAGAAGGTGGCGGTGAAGGCGGGCCGTGAGGAAGGAAAGTCTGTTGCGGCGGTGAAGGAGATCCTTCGGCTGGAGGCGCAAAACATCCGGGAGGAGGACATCCGGGTGTGCCGCAGAATCGGTGAGAACGGACTTGCGCTGGTAAAGCCGGGGGACGGAATTTTGACGCACTGCAATGCTGGACAGCTGGCCACGATCAAATACGGGACAGCCACCGCGCCCATCTATCTGGGACAGGAGAGAGGCTACGGCTTCCGGGTATACGCGGACGAGACAAGGCCTTTATTGCAGGGAGCCCGGCTGACTGCCTATGAGCTGCATTCCGCCGGGGTGGACGTGACACTGCTCTGTGACAACATGTCCGCCAGCGTGATGGCAAAGGGATTGGTGAACGCTGTCTTTGTAGGCTGTGACAGGGTGGCGGCAAACGGGGACACCGCCAACAAAATCGGTACTTCGGTGGTGGCAGCCGTGGCAAAGCATTACGGTGTGCCGCTGTATGTCTGCGCGCCTACCTCCACCATTGATCTGGAGACGCCCACAGGAGCGCAGATCAGGATTGAAGAGCGCCCGGGTGAGGAAGTTACACAGATGTGGTATCGGGAACCGATGGCGCCGGAGGGGATAAAGGTTTACAACCCGGCCTTTGATGTGACCGACCATGATCTGATCGAGGGTATTGTCACGGAGTATGGAGTGGCAAGGGCGCCCTATACGGAGAGTCTGCAAAAAATGAAACAGGACGCATTGTCCACAACATCCGGCGGAGGGAACGAATGAAGCGAAATGTCAGCCTGGAGGAAATCTCTGACGGGCGTCTGTATGGGGAACAGGATATGGTAAAGGCGGATTGCCATGGGTGTAACGGCTGTCATAAGTGCTGTACCGGTATGGGTAATTCGGTGGTTCTGGATCCCTATGATATGCGGCGGATGAAAGAGGGACTGGGCAAGTCCCTGCAGGAGCTTTTGGAAGAAGGAAAGTTGGAGCTGCATGTGGTGGACGGCTGTATTCTGCCGAATCTTGCCATGACCGGGGAAGAGGAAGCCTGCGGCTTTCTGGACGAGGCGGGAAGGTGCGGCATTCATGCCTTCCGGCCGGGAGTATGTCGGTTGTTTCCGCTGGGGCGGTATTATGAGAACGGGGATTTCCGGTACTTTCTGCAGAAAGGGGAATGTACTGCGTCCAACCGTTCCAAGGTGAAGGTCAGCAAGTGGATCGATACCCCTGAGCAGGGAAAATACCATGCCTTTCTCTGTGACTGGCACCAGCTGCTGAAGGATGTGGAGGAGGCGGTCCGGGGGCAGGAGGACGGCGAATATTCCCGGAATCTGAACCTGAAGCTGCTGAAGGAATTTTATTTTGACCAGGCGGACGAAGCAGACTTTTACCGGGATTTTACGGAAAAAGTCAGGCGTTTCAGGTCGGATGCGGGACTGGACTGTTCCGGAGCCTCCTGTTAAATGACAGGAAGAGGAGAATAGAATGAAGTATACCTGCCCGCCGTGTTCGGAGAGGCTTATCTGGAGTATCAGGGACATACAAGGCGTTATTTTGGCAGGACTTAGGAAGGTTATGAAAGTACGTTGTGGGACAGGATATCAGAGGATGACAGTATATACAGGTATCTATCAGTCTGCGGCGGGGGAAATCCTGCTGTCTTGTGATGAGGAGGGGCTGACCGGGCTGGAATTTCGGCGGGAAGGCGGCGTCCTTCGGGGGGCCGGAGAGCGGGAAGGGCGGAAGCATCCGGTTCTTTGTGAGACAAGGCGGTGGCTTGACCTTTACTTTTCGGGGAAGGAGCCCGGGTTTGTACCGCCGCTCCACATGACGGGAACACCCTTCCGGATGCAGGTGTGGAAGCTTTTGTTAACCATTCCCTATGGGAAGACTACCACCTATGGAGAGCTGGCAAAGGCAGTGGCGGGGGAAATGGGTCTTGCAGGGATGTCTCCGCAGGCAGTGGGGGGCGCAGTGGGGCACAATAAGATCTGGCTCATTGTCCCCTGTCATCGGGTGATAGGGGCAGACGGAAGCCTGACCGGCTATGCGGGGGGCATTGACAGAAAAGCATTGCTTCTTAAACTGGAGGGATGGAATGGCGGCTGTCTTGACGGAAGAATTGATTTATGAAATACTTTCGGTGGTGGAAGAGATACCGGAGGGAAAGGTTGCCTCTTACGGGCAGATTGCGGAACTGATCGGCAAGGAAAAAAATGCCAGGCTTGTGGGCCGGGTTTTGAGTATGGCGGAATATTACGGGAAGTATCCCTGTCACCGGGTGGTAAACCATGCGGGCAGGCTGGCGCCCTGTTTTCGGGAGCAGCGTTTTCTTCTGGAGCGGGAGGGCGTAAAATTCAGGGATAAGGATCATGTGGATATGAAAGTGTACCGTTGGGAATGCGAATAGACGGGATGGAAAGGGAAAGAAAGGGCATTATAGATACAGATGAATGACGAGATGAGAAACGAGTCGGAAGAAGAGAGGAGCCGACGGCGCAGGGCGCGGATAGAGGAGATGAAACGGCAGAAGCGGCGGGCAGAGTTTCTGCAGAGGAGAGTGTTTCCGCTTGCCGTGGCGGCGGTGCTGATTTTGGGCGTGGTTGGCACGGTGGGATTTGTGCGGAGCAGGAATTACATTCCCAAGGACGGAGGCGCATCCCAGACAGTGGGAGGAGCTGCCGGGGACGGAAGCGGAATGGAAGATAACGGTACACCGGCAGACGGAAGCGGCACGGGAAGTAACGGTACATTGGCGGACGGCAGCGACCGGGAGTCATCGGACAGCGCCTCGGTGCCCATGCAGCAGGTGGGCTCCGGCAAGACACAGACTACTGTGAGTCAGACGATTTCCCAGGGACAGGGAAAGGCTGATAACCGTGACGAACGACAGAATCTCAGGCAGCCGGGAGGATCGGAGGTTGCCGACGGTGTACAGGGAGCCGGAGAAGAGGACGTTTCCGGATCGGATTCCCGGGATATTTACGGTCCCCTTCCGGAGGGAGAATGGCATCCAAAAGTGTTTAAAGCGGGGGCTACGGTCTCCACGGCGGAATTTTCGTCTGAAATCATCAGCGAGTACGGCGTGCTGATCGATGTGGAAAATAAGACCATTGTGGCACAGCGCGCCGGAAAAATACGCATGTATCCGGCGTCCATGACGAAGATTCTGACGGTGCTCACCGCGGCGGACGCCCTGGGCATCCTGGGGCCGGAGGGGGAAAACTCCCCGGTGCTGGACGAAAAGTTTACCATCACCATCGAGATAACGGATTACAGCTTTGTGAACGACTGCAGCAACGTGGGTTTTGAGGTGGGGGAGGAAGTGACGGTTCGGGATTTGTTTTACGGAACCATCCTGCCCTCCGGCGCGGATGCGGCCCTGGGGCTGGCGTATTATGTGTCGGGCTCTCAGGAGGCGTTTGTGGAGCTGATGAACCAGGAGCTGGAGAAGCTGAATCTTCTGGGAACCTCCCATTTTACAAACTGTGTGGGAATCTACGACGATGAGCATTACAGCACGGCCTACGACATAGCGGTCATACTGAAGACTGCCGCGGATAATCCCTTCTGCCGGAAGGTTTTGTCGGCGCGCACCTACACCACCTCTCAGACGGAGCAGCATCCGGAGGGAATGAACATTTCCAACTGGTTTCTGCGGAGGATCGAGGACAAGGATACCCACGGTGAAATGCTCTGCGGCAAGACAGGGTATGTGGCCCAGTCAAAGAGCTGTGCCGCCAGTCTTGCCTGTGATGTGAACGGAAAGGAGTATGTCTGCGTTATGGCGGGATCTGCCGGCAGCAAGAACTGTATGAATGACCATGTGAAGGCATATCAGACCTGGCTGACGGGAGAAATGCCGCAATAGCGGCGATGGCAGGCAATAGGAAATGACGGTCAGAATAGGAATCGTGGAAGACGAGGCGGCGCAGCAGGCCTATGTGCGGAATCTGATTGAAAAGTGGTTTGCAGGGACGGACTACAGGCTGCAGCTTGTGACCTGCTCCGGTACGGAAGAATATTTGTTTAAATACGAGAAGCCGGGAGCATTCGACATTCTGTTTCTGGATATTATGCTGGGAGCATCCAACGGTATGGAGCTGGCCAAAAAGATCCGCAGTACGGATCGTGAGGTGCAGATTATTTTTCTCACCGGCGTGAAGGATTATGTCTTTGAGGGCTATGAAATCGGCGCCGTGCGTTATCTGCTGAAGCCGGTGGAGGCGGGGGAGTTAGGCCGCGCGCTGAGCCATTGCTGTCAGCGGCTGTCGGAGAAGAGCGGGGAGTATCTGGCCTTTCGCTACCTGGGGGAAAGTCTGCGGATTGCTTTTTCCGATATTCTCCTGATCCGGGTGCGGGGACATTATCTGCAGATGCTGACAAGGGATAAAGTCTATGAGTGGAAGGGCAGTATGAACGGGGTCAGAGAGAGCCTGGACGAAAAGCGGTTTGTCTTTGCAAACCGTTCTGAGCTTGTGAATCTGGAGTATGTGACCAGGATTACAAGGCAGGAGTGCTTTCTGGAAAACGGGGAGACGCTGGAGATCAGCAGGGGAGCTTATAAGGGGCTCAACGAGAGTTTTATGGAGTATTATCTGTAATTTGGAGGATTTGTATCAGGGAGGAACGGTATGTGGAGGATAGTTGGGATTGCTGTGCCGGCGGTCTGCATCCTGATATTTCTGGTCAGGGAGATTCTGAACAGGCGTGCCGCCACGGGATATCTTCTGCTTTTTTGCACCTGCGAGCTTGTTCTCTCCGGGCTCTCCGCACAGATGCCGGGGAAAGAGCTTTTTACGGCATTGCTGGCGGTGTTGATTTTGCTGGTGGGTATGGGAAATTCCGCCTACCTTCACAAAAAGTATGAGGAGCAATTTCTGGAGTATCAGGCGGAGGCTTTGTCCCGGCAGGTGGAGGAGGTAAAGGGAATCTACATGACCATGCGGGGCTGGAGGCATGATTATCACAATCACATGCAGAAGCTGAAGGCACACATTGCGGCAGACGAGTGGGACGAGGTAAATGCGTATCTGAATGAGCTGGAGGGCGATCTGGATCAGGTGGAAATCCGGTTTCGGACTGGAAATGTGAGTCTGGACGCCATCCTGAACAGCAAGCTTTCCATGGCGGAGCGGGCTGATATAGAAATAAACTGTAAGGCGGAGCTGTGTGAGGAGCTTTCCATCCCGGACATAGATCTGTGCGTACTGGTAGGGAATCTGATCGACAATGCGGTGGAGTCCTGTGCGGCGCTCTCTGGGGAGAAGGAAAGGTTTCTGCGGATCTATATCTGCGTGCGCAGAAGCCAATTGTATATCGCGGTGACGAATGCCACCGGGGAGACGGTGCGCAGGCCTAACCATGAGTATGTCACAAAAAAGCGTGGAAATCACGGACATGGGCTGAAGCGGATCGACGGGATCGTGGAGAAATATCAGGGCTTTATCAGGCGGGCCAACGAGCCGGGGGTCTTTTCCACGGAGATCATGCTGCCGTTGTCGGTACAGGGCTGAAAGAAAAGTGAAAAAGAAAACAATGGTTCGTGCACGAATATTCACTGTTTGTGCACGAGTTTTTATGTGGCAGGCCGGAAACTGATATAATCAATTCAGTTCGGCAAAGCCGGAGAGGTCAGATGCCATCTCTCCGGTGAGGCCGGGATCGGAGGAAAGCTAAGATGCAGCGGGAAAAGAAGAAAAAGAGATACGGTATGGCAGAAAACATTCATTATATCTATCGGTTTTTGTTCCGACGTCATCCGCGTACCAAGCTTCTGCTGGCGGGTCTGATCCTTCTGGTCACGGTGACGCCCCTGATCAGCAATGTGACTGTGGCGGCAGCGGTGGCTTCCGTGACGGACAACCGCGGGGCGCAGGATTTTGTCCTGCGGATGGGAGCGGTGATGATGGTGCTTTGTGTGTGTTCCTTTTTGCGGCAGGTGGCTTTGTCCTGGAGCAATTTTTACACGGAATGTGTGCAGAGCAGAGATTTTCTGATGGGGCTTGTGCGTAAGAGCCTGGACGCCGACTACGAAAATGTGGAGTCCCAGAAGCAGCAGAGGCTGCTGAACCAGGCCAGCCATGCGGTAAATCTGTTCCGTGGAGGAGTCAGTAAGATGTATCAGGGGATGCCGACGCTGATTTCCACTGTCGTCGGAACAGTGATCTATTCCATGACCATATCCGTGCTGGATATCAGGATTCTTCTGGTGATTCTGGTTATGACGGCGGTTGGTCTGTTTATGGAAAAGAGGGCCAGAGGTGTTGAAGAGTCCCTGAAGGAGGAGCGGTTTCGGAGCTGGGGAAGGGCCTATTACCTGAAGCGGGAGGCCATGTCGGTGCAGAACGGCAAGGATATCCGCATTTACAATATGACAGCCTGGTTACAGGACGGACTTCTCAGGCTGGGAAAAAAAGATAAAAGACTGGAGATGAAGCGGCACATCAGTTGGAAGCTGGTGTCGGTGGTAGAGGTTGTCTTTATTGTTGCCCGTGACTTGCTGGCCTATGCCATTCTGGCCGGGCAGGTTCTGGACGGAAGAATGTCTCTGGCAGAGTTCACCTTCTGCCTGGGAATTGTGTCGGGAATATCCGGCTGGATACGCAGGATGCGGGGAAGCTGGGCGGCGCTGTGCGACGGCAACAGAATGATGCGCGACTACCGGAAGATGATGGATTATCCGAATCGTTTCCTGCGGGAGGGAGGATTGTCTGCGGAGGCTGTCTGGAAGGAAGGAGGAGCGCCGCAGATAGAACTTCGGAACGTGTCCTTCCGGTATGAAGAGGACGGAGAAGACATTCTGAAGGAGATCAGTCTTACCATTAAGGCGGGCGAGCGGGTTGCGCTGGTGGGACATAACGGTGCGGGAAAGAGCACGCTGGTAAAGCTTCTGTGCGGATTTTATCATCCCACAGGGGGAGAAATCCTGGTGGGCGGACATTCGATAGAGGAGTATAACCTGCAGGATTACTACAGGCTTCTGGGCATTGTTTTCCAGGAGTCAAATACGCTGCCGCTCTCCATTACCAGCAATGTGTCAGGGGAGTGCGAGGAGGATACGGATACCGAGAAGGTGAAAAGGTGTCTGGAGCAGGCCGGACTTCTGGAGGATGTGCTCCGGCTGGAGAACGGTGTGCAGACGCATCTCACCAAGAATTTCCGACCGGACGGCATAGAGCTTTCCGGAGGAATGCTGCAGAAACTGATGCTGGCCCGGGCGCTCTATAAGGATGCGCCGGTTCTGATTCTGGACGAACCCACGGCGGCTCTTGATCCCATTGCCGAGAGCAGGGTGTATCAGGAGTATGCCAGAATCGCAGAGGGAAAGACGGCGATTTTTATCTCGCACCGACTGGCCAGTACCAGGTTCTGCGACAGGATTTTGTTTTTGGAGGATGGTGTGATCCGGGAGGAAGGAACCCACGAGGAGCTTTTGCAGAGCGGCGGAAGATATGCGGAAATGTTCCAGATCCAGAGCAAATACTATCAGGAAGAGATGTAAGGCGGGGGAAAGAATATGAACAGAGATTTCTGGAAAGAGGTAAAGAAAAATATTGGTCTGCTTCAAAGGTTGAATCCTGCGTATCTGCCTTTTGCCGCGACCTCCACGCTGCTTCGCAAAGCGGTTCCGTTTGCGGAAATCATCTTTGGCGCAAGGATTGTGGATTTGCTGGTTGAGAAAGGCAGTTTCCGGGATGTGATGGTACAGGCGGCGTTTTTGGTGGGGACAGTGTTCTTTTTATCGCTGACCGCTCAGATATTGGAAGGGTTTCGTGGTGTGGAATGGATGATGGTTTCCGTATACAAGAACACGGCGCTGTCCGTCAAGGCCATGGAGCTGGATTATGATATCTTGGAAAAAAACAGCACTCTGGAGCTTATGGAGAAGGCGGAGAGCGGCTCGGACGCCATGGGCGGTCTGGCGGACTATGCCAAAAACGTGGTCTCTGCGGTGGGAAACGTTATTTCCGTGGTGTTTGCGCTGGCTACCATGGGCGGATTATTTCAGATGTCCCAGGTGGCGGGAGAAGGAGTGCTGTGGGAATTTTTCCGGTCGCCCCTCAGCATGGTCTGCCTGCTTCTGCTTTTGGGCCTCAGCGTTTACCTGGGAGGCAGATGCCAGGCACGCACGGGAAAAATACGCTATGAGGCGGACATGGCCAATGTGACCAGCAACAGGATTTACTGGTTTTTTTATAACCTGATGTTCAATTACCCTGCGGGGAAGGACATCCGTATCTTTCATATGCGCGGTCTGATCGAGGTTCAGGGTGAGAACGCTCTGTCGGAGATGGAGAAGGTCAAAAAGGATGCGCTGAGCAAAGAACTTGGGATCGCGTTTGCCGGATCGGCGGTACAGCATGTGTTTATGTTTGGGGCATGGCTTTTTGCGGGACTGAAGGCTATTCTTGGGATGATCAGCATCGGCGGCCTGACCAGATATGTGAATACCATACTTCTTCTGCAAGGCCATATCAATGAGCTGTCGGCCACCATCATTCAGCTGAAGACACAGAATACCTATCTGAAAAGTTTTGGGGAGTATCTGGATCTCAAAAATCAGAAATATGAGGGTACGCTGCCAGTGGAAAAGCGGCAGGACAATGAGTATACACTGGAGTTTAAAAACGTATCCTTTCGGTATCCGGGCAACGAGCGGATGATTCTCAAGAATGTATCCTTCCGGTTTCGGGTGGGAGGGAGGCTTGCCATCGTGGGCGCCAACGGGGCGGGAAAAACCACCTTTATCAAGCTGCTTTGCCGCCTGTATGATCCGACGGAGGGGGAAATTCTTTTAAACGGGATCGATATCAAAAAATACAGCTATGAAGAATACATCAGACTGTTCTCGGTGGTGTTTCAGGACTATAAGATCTTTTCCTTCTCGGTGGCGGAAAACGTATCTGCCAGCCCGCAATTTGAGGAGGAGAAGGTGATCAGGAGCCTGAAGGAAGCCGGACTTTATGAGAGGGTTTCCCGGATGAAGGATGGGATTCACACAAAGCTTTTGAAAGACCAGCAGGAGGACGGAGAGGAGGGGCTGGAAATCTCAGGAGGAGAAAAACAGAAGCTGGCTCTGGCCCGGGCGCTGTACAGGGGCGCTCCGATTGTAATACTGGATGAACCCACCAGTGCGCTGGATCCCCTGGCGGAACAGGACATTTATGAGCGCTTCAACAAGATGGTGGAGGACAAGACGGCTGTCTTTATCTCCCACAGAATGTCCAGCTGCAGGTTCTGCGATAACGTCATTGTCTTTGACGACGGCAGGATTGTACAGACGGGAACTCACGAGGAGCTTCTGAGGGATCAGGAGGGACTGTACAGCCAAATGTGGAATGCCCAGGCGCAGTACTATGTGTAGGTTAAAAGCCCTTTATATTTTCCCGGTAGGATATTCCGGCGGGGGTGGCAGCGAGGCCGCCTCTGCCGGTTTCTTTTAATTCTTCCGGCAGCAGCTTTCCGATGCTGCGCATGGCGTCAAAGACCTGATCGGGAGGAATTTTGCTGCGGATACCGGAGCAGGCCAGATCGGCGCTGGTCAGAGCGTTGACGGCGCCTATGACATTTCGTTTGACACAGGGAACTTCCACCAGCCCGGCCACGGGATCGCAGGCCAGCCCCAGAAGATTTTTCATGGCCAGGGCTGCGGCATGGGCGATGGTTTCGCCGTCCCCGCCCATGAGACAGGCCGCACCGCCTGCCGCCATGGCGGAGGCCGCGCCGATCTCCGCCTGACAGCCTCCCGCCGCGCCGGAGACGGAGGCGCGCTGTGCGATGACGCCGCCGATTCCCGCAGCGGTGTAAAGCGCCTTTGTCATCTCGTCCGAGGAGAATCCTCTTTCTTCCTCCAGGGACAGGAAGACCGCCGGAACCACGCCGCAGGAGCCTGCGGTGGGCGCGGCCACGATACGCCGCATGCAGGCGTTTGACTCTCCCATTTTGACAGCCTTTTCCATCACAAGCCCCAGAAAGGAACCGCAGAGCAGAGACCCCTCCCTGCGCGCCCTGGCCAGCTTTTCGCCGTCCCCTCCCGCCAGGCCGCTGGCGGAGGAGAGGGTGGGATCATAGGAGGAGTCGGCGCTTTTCATGGCTTCATAAAGAGCCCGCATCCGTTGAAAGGCCTCCTGTTTTGAGAGCTCCAGCTCCCGGCAGTCCGCATCCCGGATCACCTCCCAGAATGCCAGCCCTGTCTTTTGTTCCGCGGTTAAAATGTCTTCAAGGGAATGATACATATCGGCTCCTGTCTCTTTGCTGTAAAAAACCATGCCGGCTGGAAATCAGGCGCGAATACAGGGGCGTTTGATCTCGGCTGACATGGCTGTCTGCTTGTATTTCTTCTCTTCACTATGGTTATTATAGCATAAAGCCGCGAAAAGAACAAGTCTGGTTGTGCGGCGGTTCCTGTGCTACACTTGCAGAGTGCTACTGTGAGCGGAGTGTACAGTAACCATGCAAGGCACGATCAACCGGAACAGATTCAGATGGAGGGACAGATTTGATGACAGATCAGCATTCGGAACGGATTTTGGAAGAGACGCATTTGAGAGAGATACTGGAGGAGGCGGAAAGACAGCTGAAACAGGCCCATGAGGCTGTTGAACGAAAAGAAACCGAGCTGCAGGAGCTCAAGAGAGAAATCCGGGAAAATACGGAGCATGGGGCGGCGGATCTTTCTACCACCGACGGATTTGAGGCGCTGGTGGAGCTGAACCAGAGTATTGCGCCTGTCACAAATCTGGTTGCGGACTATGACGAGACGATGCGGAAAATTCATCGCCTGAATAACCTGATCAAATGCCCTTATTTTGCCAGGATCGATTTCTGTTTTGAGGGGGAGGAGATTCCGGAACAAATTTACATTGGGAAAACGTCGCTGACGGGGGAGAAGGCGGTGGAGATCTATGTCTATGACTGGCGTTCTCCCATTGCCAGCGTGTTTTACCGATTTATGACGGAGGAGGCGTTCTATGACGCGCCTGCAGGCAGAATCACGGGAAGAGTGGAGCTGAAGCGTCAGTATGAGATCAGGGACAGCCGGCTGCTCTACTTTTTTGACACGGACAGGAGCATCAACGACGAAATATTAAAACAGCTGCTGTCAAAGAACACCTCCCCCAAAATGAAAACCATAGTGGAGACCATCCAGAAGGAACAGGACATTGTGATACGAAATCTGGAGAGTGACCTTTTGATGATACAGGGGGTGGCGGGAAGCGGAAAGACCTCCATCGCCCTGCACAGGGCGGCATACCTGATGTATCAGGGACTGCAGTCCAGGCTGGCGGCCAACAATATTCTGATCCTTTCGCCCAATTCCACCTTTGAGCAGTATATTTCGGAGGTGCTGCCGGAGCTGGGGGAGGAGAATGCGGTCTCTATGGTATTTGAGGATATCCTCCGTTCCCTGCTTGGGGAAAAGGTGATGTGGAAGGCTGCTCCGGGACAGGAGGAATCGGGGAACGGTCAGACTGGCGTGGGACGGATACAGACCCAGCGGGAATTTCTGGAAAATGCGGTTGCAAACGGCGCCTGGGGCGATTATATGAAGAAAAGCATGCGGTATAAGACGTCGGAAGCCTTTCTTGGCCTGCTGGATCGTTTTGCGGAGCAGATTCCGCTGCGGCAGATGGCGTTTCAGGACGTATATCATGAGGGGAACCGCATTGCCGAAAAGGAAGAGCTGAGAAGGCGGGCAATGCAGCGCCCGGAGACGCCGCTGGCCGTCCGGCTGGAGCAGCTGACTGCCCGGGTTCTGGAGGATGCCTTCGGAAACAGGAAGGGAGCGGGGGAGGAGAAAGCCCGTGTCCTGGAGGAGATACAGAGGTTTACCAGACTCAATCTTTATGAGCTGTACAAAAGCTTCTGGAGCGATGAGACAAATTTTCAGGGTGCGGATTCCCAGGGCGTGGAAGAACTGGAGGAGATCAGAAGCGGTACGCTGGAAAATCTGGAAGGAGACTGCCTGTATTTTGACGATGCCGTCCCGGTGCTGTATCTGTATCTGAAGCTTCACGGCTGCAACGATTACCGGAACATTCGTCAGGTGATTATAGACGAGGCCCAGGACTATTACCCGCTGCAATTTGAGATTCTGCGGATTCTCTTTCCGAACGCAAGGTATACGGTGCTGGGAGATATCAATCAGACCCTCTCCAAACAGGAGGACGGCTCCTTCTATGAGCAGGTGCGGAGAATCCTGAAGAAAAAGAAGTCTTCTCTTGTCACGCTGAATAAAAGTTTCCGCTGTACAAACGAGATTTTACAGTTCAGCCTGCAGTTTATCCAAGAGAAGCCGCAGATTGAGAGCTTTAACCGCAGCGGGGAGGCGGTGGAGGTCAGAGCCTTCCGGACCCGCCGGGACTATCTGGCCGGTATCCTGAAAGAGATGGAGAACTGCAAGGAAAAGGGATACGGAACGATCTGCCTGCTGTGCAAGACGGAGGAGGGCTGTCAGCGCCTGTTTCGCGAGCTGGGTTCCCGGGCGGAGCTGCGGATGGCCGGAGACGACGGAGTGGAGGGGCTGAAGGGCTGCTTTATCCTTCCGTCCTACATGGCCAAGGGGCTGGAGTTCGACGCGGTGCTGATCTGCGACGGGGATTCGGATACCTATCAGACCGGGGACGACAGAAAGCTTCTTTATATCGAATGTACCCGTGCGCTCCACAGACTCAGCCTGTTCTGCCAGGGGGAGCTGACGCCTCTTCTGGAGATGAATTGACAATCTGAGCAGAGGGCCTATAATGAAGGATAGGATTCCCAAGTCACGGCAGGGGCCCCAGGGGCGTGCGGCGTATGTTGGGAGACAACGGGGAAGGGCGGAGACATGAGAGTTTTTACAAAGGATGAAATCCGAAAAAGGATCTTGCGGTGTAGAAACTTGCGCAGGCAGAACAGGCTCTGACAGAGAGGGGTAAGAATGGAACGGGAAGAGTATAAAAGTGTACGGGACAGGGCACTTGAGGAGCAAAAGCAGTATTTCCGGGAGAATGCAGAACCAAGGCGGTTTGCAATGATCAAGAAAATATTTTTGTGGTTTCTGCTGATTTATCTGCTGGTTCATTTTGTGCCGTCCGTGTGGATCATGATACTGCAGGGAAGCGTTACTGCATTTGCGGTGGGGGTTGATATTGTCAAAATGCTGTTTCAGATGTTTTTGCTGGGCCTGGTTCTGAATCACATGGGTATCTGGAGACAAAATTTTTTGCTGTATGTGATGGCGGCGTATGATTTTGCCGCTTTGC
>Ga0224748_10058_pt1 | contig 23549 bp, 17 predicted proteins | sample LIM_F_Water_Neg_FD_182074 | JGI IMG/M metagenome (GOLD analysis project Ga0224748, IMG submission 182074) | Enriched cells from gastrointestinal tract of the lab mouse from Pacific Northwest National Laboratory (PNNL), Richland, Washington... | ecosystem: Host-associated > Mammals > Digestive...
CCCTGTTTGATCCCATTGGATGTTTGCCGTTATCCGTATATGTAATATCAAAAGCCCTGGAAGCAATTCCCTTTATGTTTGCCTTTCCGCCTGCAAGGTATCCCTCATCATCATTCTTCTGACCGGAATCAGGTCCATTCGGACTGTCATTCTTCGGAACATATACCACTGCGTCTCCGTTTGTAAGTTTCTTTAACTTATACTTGACGAGGTCTCCATTGTTACTTGAAGCAATTCTCTGGCAGATTACATAATCTTCAATATCAGGAAGGTCATTGCCATCCTCGTCCTCGTCCCTTGCCTCTGCCCTCATCTCTGCAAATGTCTTAGAAAACGTTGACAAATCTGCTGCCGAATTGTTCAATGTTGTAATATTGCTGACTGCCTCATTCCATCTTGTCTCGTCATCCCGCGTAAGAGGTGTCTTGTCCTTTATGCCATCCAGTACATCTGTATACCGTTTCATCTCTGTATTGTAGGCATCAATTTTGTCCGTATGGGTTTTTAGCAGTACCGGAGCATATGTCTCAAAAATTTTGGGGTTGCTTGTCGGTGCCTTTATTGCAACATACGGATTTGAACCGGTCAATGTACTATCCAAGGATCCTGATGCTGTATTGGTTATTGTCTCACTTGGTGATTCCGTTGATATCAGGTCATAATTAACTGCATTCAGGTTTAACGTGACACTTGCCCCGGAAGCATCTGTTATTGTTTCCGTCCTCGCACTGTAGCTTTTGCGGTCATTCGTGAATACAAGGGAATAGGTCTCTGCATCAAACGCATTCTCCACTGCCTTGAGATAATCGGCATCCATCTGGACATACTCATAATACTCCACCTCATGAATATCGAACTTCTCCAGCTCCCGTTCAAAGACACTCTCCGTAATCATCGCGTCTTCACTGCTGCCGCCTTTTAATTTAATCTTAAAGGCATTGATAAAGGAGTCACCCTCAATATGCTGTACTGTAACCTCGGTACCGCCATAGGCATTCTCCAAATCCGAATTATAGTGCTTGTCACAGTTCTCCAAATATGCTGATGCATTTTCCGCGAGATTAACTCCCCCATCCACACCTGACGCCTGCATCGTACCATAATTCTCGACTGGTATCGCTGCCACGACAATCGCCATGATCATTGTGAGCGCTGCCACAGTCCGTTTTACACGTCTCCTCAGCTTATAGTTCTTTTTCTTTCTACTCTTTGTCATGTTGTCTCTCCCCACTTTGTTATTTATACTCCCTATTACTTAATCTTTTTCGCCACCACGACAAACCTTCCCTTTTTCTCCTGATAATCACAGGTCGAAAGTGTCAGAAGCTTGTCGCCGTAGCCTGCGGTAACTCCCGTGTCATATAACGACAACGCCGCCATTTCATTTAAATATGAGTTGAACTCCATCTCCGAAGCGGCATTGATAAATTGATAGTACTTAAAGGTTACATCCTCCTCCGAGTAAACCTTTGACCGGAATACATACATCACCTGATACGTTCCCTTCTCATAAATCGTATCAAACTGTATTGTCGGATGTTCCTCATAATAAGACTCCTTGCTGTATTTATTTAATGTCCCAAACATTTTTCCGGATTTCATATGATGGCCATACAGGATGATATTGTCACAGCCCTTGACCACATCACACTGGTAATCCATAAAGATACAGCCGTTCCTGTCCTCCTCCTGATTAAAATTGTGGTCTAAATAATACTCGTTGTTGACTGTCTGCATCACAGGATAGTCAATTATTGTATCGTCAATTTTTACCCATCCGATTAGCCTTTGGTTCTTTTGATGTATTTTTTCATACTCCGGCAGGATATCCGGCACCGTCTCATCCTTGTCCGCCAGGTGAATCTCCACCTTTTTGCTGCCGGAATAGGCACCCTGTGCCCCTGCCTCCTTCAATGCAGTCAGCTCCTCGAACTCCCTTGCGCTCTTTGCCGACACCTGATAGTATGCACCAAGGTACCCGAAACTGATGATACACAGGAACATACAGACCGCCATCAGGATTCTTCGTTTTCTTTCCCTCTTCCTGAGAACCGCCATAATCTGTGCCTGCATATTTTTATCAAAATCCTCAAGCTTTGTGCTGCCTTCGGATTTTTTCTTCTTTTTTGATGGTTTCACAAGTTTTTCTATTTGTTGAACCTGCTGCTTCCTTTTCTCCTTTCGCGCAGTCTTTTTTTCCTCCGCTTCCTTCTCTTCCCGCTTAATTCTCTGGTACAGTTCATAAATATTGTCATCAAACTGTCTGCCCACTATGGATTCAAATGTATATTGTCCCTTCTTCAATTCCAGATACAGCGCTTCAATATCCTTTGGATTATCCAGTTTCAGATTGCCGGTAATGGAATCGATGCGTTCTTTGTCCCTTAGAGCCGCCTGATATTCCTCTGCGTTCCGAAACCGCCTGCCCTCGACAGTCCATTTTACTTCCGCCATTCTATCTCCCTTTCTGTGTGATTAAACCTTTCCGCAAGGCATTACGTCTGTTTGTCAACATAATTTTTCTATTTAAACGGTTTACATATATACTATTATTTTACTATATTTTCAGTTAATTTCAAGTCTTTTTCCGATTTTTATGACAAAATATTAGAAACAGCACGAATTTCATGTGCTGTTTCTAATATTGAAACAATTTAAATGATTATTTTACAGTTATTGTCATATTTACAACAGCGGGCTTTGCCTCCGAATCCGCATCCCGGAACGTAACAAGGCATTTTAATTTGTACTGTCCTTTCCTGATACTGTTCCTGTCTCCTGCCAGGTTAAAGCTGACCGTACCATTCTTGCCGATATTGTTGACCAGTAAAAATTTATCCGCGTTGCCCTTGCTGGTGCCTGCGTCAATCTTGATTCCCGTTATGTTATTGAGATCGATGCTGCTGTTTTTCAATGCCACGGAAACGGTATATTTGTTGTTGTTGCTCCTGTACAGATTGCACTTTGCAGGAGTAAATACAATCTTTGGCAGCTTATTGACCGGCTTAATTTTGACAGACGACCTTATTGTATATCCATTATGCAGCACGGACACGATTGTAACATCATACGCGTCCTTGGTCGACATGCTCCTTCCAGCCCTGGCTTTTACTTCTACTTTGTTGTCATCATTCAGAAAAGCCGTAAAATATTTCGCATTTTCGCTTTCCCCATCCACACTGACACTCTTAATGGAAGCATCAATTCCAGAAATCTTTGGCGTATAAACAACAGATGTATTTGCCCTGTCAACCAGGTTAATTTTTCCCTTCGGCGATGCAAGCGTCACCTTTGCAGTCCCTTCCTCAGCAAGCTTAACTGTCAGTGTCGCCTTTTTAATCTGAATCTCTCTCACTTGGTCAGGCATACTCGAATCCGGAATATTGATTGTCGCATACAGATTCAGTTTGTAGGTTCCTGGTTTGACCGGTCCCCGCTTTCCGGCATTTAACCCCAGATTGATACTCTGGTTTTTGAATGAAAATTCAACATTAAGGTAACCGTACGTATCAATCAGCGGCTGTGCCGTACCATCGTATGTCAGTTTTGTTATGGCAATATCACTTCCATTTACAGCCACCGGTATCGTGTGCATTCCGTTCGCCGTCACATTTGTCGCCATATTCAAGGTCACCTGCTTGCTTCCCAGTGCGAGTGCCAGCTTCTCCGGCGACTTTATGTAGGATACCTTGCCCTTCACGCTTACATCCTGCGTCCATTCGCTGCTTGTCACGATGGCAGTGTATGACAAATTCTTTGTTCCGGCATAGGTCAGTGTCACCCCACCGCTGTTCTTCTTTATCTCTGCCTCTACAGAACCGTCCGCCGGCTTGAAAATTTTAAATGTCATTGAAAGCGCGTCCATCGGAATCACTGCCTTCGTTTTTGAATTTATGACATTGACCACGCCTTTTGTAATTCCCGGACAGGTTACCATTCCTGTCAGTCCAAGAGCTGGCTTTTTATTTTCCGTGGCAACCTTGACATCGACAATCTGCGGCTCGCTGTAATCCACAAATGTAATTTTTAATTTTACATTCAGGCGGGGTGACCTTGATGCCGTAAACAGACCCAATGTGCCACTGTTAAGCGTCCCCCTTGTGTTGAAATGTACCGTGTTGCTGCTTCCGTCATAGATACCATAAAACCGTTCGCTCTCTGTATTTTCTGTCACGTCCTCAACAGACTGAACCGTATATTTGCTTGAGACCGTATAAACCGCCTCGGCATCTGTGTAAAACAGATTTGCCTTTGTTTTCAGCTTTACCGTCGCGGAAGGCTTTGTGACATCGGTCGTCACCTTCAGGGCATATTTGTACGTGCCCTTCTCTGTCACCGCCACAATATTACAATTTGACACAGTCTTTTTAATGAATCCCTGTGCCGGAGCGCCTGCCTTGAACCGCAGGATAGATATCCCATCTGCCGGAACGCTCGCCGAAAAGTTCTGCGATTCTGCCTCCCCCTCAAGGATTCGCATGGATTTCACCCTGTTGCCGTTCTGTTCCTGAAAAGCAAATTCTGTCCCGCTGTTCCGGTACTTGTTGATTGTCACATTTGATGCCTCAAGCACTGGTGCGTAATCCATAATATCAACTGTCAGCGTACCTACACACTTGCCCTCATCGTCCGCAGTCGCCGAAATCTTCACGGTGCCCGCCTTTTTAATGGCAAGCGTCACAGTTCCTTTCTCATTTACGCTGACAGTCGCAATGGAATTATCATCCGACTCCCATGTAAAATCCGCATTTCTTTTCGGTATTCCATTGACAGACGCCTCTGCCTGCAATTCGACAGAATACTTTGATGTCTTAACATCATTTTCGTCAACTTCCATTCTGTCTTCATTTTCAAAATATTCAAAATTCTGGCCGCTTGCCTTTATTGGCTTCACTTTCACACTGTCTATGCAGTCCGTGAAGGGAATCTGAATCGAAAAATCCTTCGCAAACAAGTTGCTGCCCTGGTCTATCCCGTTATCAATCGCCAATGTCAGCCGGAAATCAACTTTTCCGCCACCCGTTTCATCCTTTGCCGCTATTACCATCTTATCCCATTCCAGGGATTCCACTGTCGCTAAATCATCCTCTGATGTCCTGACACAATTTACAGTAATCCTTTCCCTGAACTTCGGCGTATTGATATCCGCGCCTGCGTATTGATAGGTAATTTTGTAGGTCTCCTTTTGTCCCTGGTTAATCAGCATCCTGCCTGTTACATCAATACCCGAGATACGCGTTACCGCGACCGGCAGCCTTGCCGAAAATGGCTGGTAGCCTTCCTCTGTATACGTTGCCCAGCAATACTGCAGCTGTTCACTTGCGGTCAGGACAAGGTCACCATCATCCCACTCCCATCCCTCTGGCAGCGCACAGGATGACAATGACTGGTCAATCCTTTCAATATAGCTGACGATACCTACTTCCTTAATCTTTATTTCTTTCTTATCATACAAAGGAAGTGAGTCCGTGATGGAAATGGTCACTGCCACAGTGTATGTCGTCCCTTCCAGCGTCGCACGCAGTACGGCTGTTCCGGCTTTCAGTGCAGTAACCTTTGCCGTGGTATTTGTAAGCTTTCTTACATATAATACACTGTTGTTTGATGACGTAAAATTCACAATCTGCGTCGGATCTTCTGCGCTTTTTGGCAGGATATATGCCTCTGCCTCAAAAGAATCGCCAACCTTCATGCTGCGGTTTGCCGTATTTATTGTAATGCCGGATGCACTTCTCGTAACCGTGACAAAAATACTCTTCTTGACGCCATCCGCAATAACTGTAATATCGGTTGCTCCCGTGCTTTTGGCGATAACACGTTTTTTATTGGGATCCGGACTCTGTACCCCTGTGTCGTCCGAAGTTTCTATGTAGTCTTCTAATTCGACAACCGTTTCATCAGAAACCTCAAATACTGGCTTCTGTGTATTACCTGATACGGTAATGACTGCCGACCTTCCACCCTCAGGACCGTCAATGTACAAAGTATCACTTGTTATTTTTAAATCAAAGTCATTTACCTCTGTTTCACCTTTGTATCCAATATTTATTCTTGCATATGACCTTCCCCAGCTCTCGTCATAATCCGAGAGCGTCATGTCATACAGCCTGTCTTTTATCACAAAGCTATCATAAAACTCCTTGGTAAAATAAAAATAATTGCCCTCTACCGTTGAAGGGATAGTCAGCTTGGTGATGATATCCGTGGTATCCGTCGCATAGATTGTCAATGTTGCCGGCAGCGCGAGGTTCTGAATATTGATACCGATTACCCTGTTATTAGCAATGACAGGCAGACCTTTGTTGGAAGAAATGGATACCTTTTCCCCCTTCTCTTCATCCGCATAGTACTTTTCATCCATATTGGACATCTTGACAGGCTGCCCAAGCTTCTTATGCGTTATCAGCACATAATACTCTTTGAATGCACTGCTCTTCTTCAAACCGGTAACGTTCATGAATACGCTGTCCGTATATCTGTCTGTCACCTCCGTAACGGTTACCGCAGGCTCCCTGTCATTGGTGCCCAGCAATTTTACATCAAAATCATCTGTCTCGGCACAGTTCGGTGTCTTTAAATATACCTGAATTGTTTCATCATCAATCCATGAAAGGGAGTAGGTATCAAGAACAAACCTGTCATAATCGGCAGCGATGACTTCAAAGCTGTAGCTGGTGAAATTACTGCCGTTTCTGGTAAGCCTTACCGTATGCTTCCCGACTGACAATTTTCTTGTGGGAATCCAAATCTGGATACGGGTTCCTTTCGCGTCATCCTCACGCTCCCACTCACTTGCATAGAATGCGACATCCCCATCATATCCGTCTATTGATGCCTTTAATTCATTATTACTAATTCCAGGCTCAATGGCACAGTAATAAAAATCATGCCGCTCCGCATTCTGTGATATTACCGCAGATGCCTCCCAGTGATTGGTGCTCTGCGCCGCCTGATTCATCCTGAACTCTTTATAATATACATTCCCGCTGGCTTTCAGCTCCACGCAGTATCTGCCGCCCCGCTGTAGCTTTTCGGGACTTAAGGGTGTCAGGTAGGCAAGACTCTCCGTCAGCGACCTTGACGTGACTTCACTGACAAGGTCGTGGGCATCTGTCGTGTCAACGATTCTGAAGCTGACTGCCTTTCCATTCAGATCCGTCGTGACGCCGACTTCCACTGCGCTCAGTACACTGTTGTACTCTGCATAGTAAATTCCACTCTCCAGTACCGCATCAAACTCATTCTGTGTAAAATCAATGTTTCCGGATTTCTTGGAGATTCTCACTTTTATTTCTTTTCCTGCCTTATCCCAGTTCCCCTCCTTCCGGAACTTGACAATAAAACCTGACTGCACTGTCTTGTAATCAATACGTGTGGTAGACAGCATTGCGGATGTCGCTTCATCTATAAAGTCAAACCGGACCTGCGAGGGATTGAAACCGGTTCCCTGAATGTAGAGATATATCAGGTTGTTTGTGTTGTCATAATCCATACCGAGCACACACTTGGTGACAACAGCCCGTGACGAAACCTCCACGGCATTGGAAATCATTCGCTCCGTGCCGCCCTTAAGCGTCAGACGGATATCATAGTTTCCTATCTCAAGCGCATTCTTCTCGGTGGGCAGAACCCACGTTGTCTTATGTAAAATAGTGTCCGGATACTCATATCCGTCTCCGATTCCGGTATAGCGCGGGTCTTCTACCTGATCTACAGCCGGACTCCGCTCAGTGGAACGCGCGACGATATCGCCGTTCGCCGCCGTAATCTGGACAGACTCAATATCATCTGTAGGATTGTAAAATGCCACTTCTATGGTGTCATCCTCTGAAGATATATAATATTTTTCTGCCTCCGTAAATACGTTATCCACTCTTTCTATCTCAAACTCAATGTTGTCCCTGCTTACCAAATACTCGCCGTCCGGAACGCTTGTATCCTTCAGCTTGACCGTCAGGCGGTGTGTCCCCTCAGATATGTCTGCCGTGCCCAGGGGTATCACATAATAATCCCCGCGCTTTTCATAAGTTACCAGCTGCCCGCTCACATCATCAGGATCCTGGTCAATATAAAACTCTATGCCGACACCTGTTTCCGGTATTTCACACCCTCCCAGCTCTACAAAGATTTCTTTTACATTTTCATAAAAATAATATTTGTATTCCGTGGTAACGGTAAACAGCTTCTTATAATCCGGAAGCTCGTCGGCAAGCAGTGCGATTTCCTGTTCCGTTCCTTCGGTTTCTTCCAGCTCTTCCGTCTCTGTAATTTCTTCCGTATATGCCCCGGAATCATCCGTTCCTGAGGTTTCGGCCGTATCGTCGCCTGTACCTTCAAAAGAATCCCCGCCCCCAGTGATATCCGGCGTTTCCGTCGTAACCGGGGACTCCAAAACCTCTGACTCATGGATGATGTCCGATGATTCTACAGTATCTGGTTCTTCCGCCGTGCCAGTACCATCCGGCGTCTCAATTGTCTCAGGAATTTCAGGATCAGCAGAAGTGCCTTCTGCCACATCCTCTGATGATATTGCTGCAATATCTGTCCCGGTCTCATCTTCCCGTGTCTCATCCGCAGCCGTATCCAGTTCCCCATCATCATAAGACTGTACCGTTTCCGGAGCCTCACTTGCCACTGCTTCCACAGATACACCCTGAAACACCATGGCCGCACATAATATCCCTGCCATAATTTTCTGTCTTAGTTTAGTTGACCTCATGTTTGAAATCCCCCTTATCCGATTGTGCCCGGCACATCCATTAAAATGTGAATCGTGCAGGAACACCCATATACATATTTATAAAAGTGCATTATTTACTATTATACAATGTTTTTTCAAAATATTCAACGAATTATCAGACAAAAACACACAATTAAATTTTTTTCCTTTTGGAACACATTTCGCATTCTGTCATATAGTATAGAAAAAAGCTTCTTCGGAGGTACTCAACCATGAGTGAATTATCAGCAAGCCATTGCGGATGCAATCAGACAAATAACATTTCAGAATGTGGATGCGGCAATAACGGCTGCGGAAGCTGGATTTGGATTCTTATCCTGCTTTCCTGCTGCTGCGGCAACGGAAGCGGCATGGGCTTCTTCAACAACGGCGGCTGCGGATGTGGCTGTGACAACGGCAACAACGGCTGCGGAAGCTGGATCTGGATTCTCCTTCTTCTGTGCTGCTGCGGTGGCGGCAATGGCAATGGTGGATGCGGCTGCGGATGCTAATCAAAACAGTCTAGCTTCCAACCATGAGGGTTCGTGTTTCACGAACCCTCTGAATCATGCGTAATCCTATATGAACGAAGTATTCCATCAAAGCGACGCACAGGGCGTATGGCAGGCATGGGAAAAACTCTCCCTGCACAATTTATGACACGAATAACTGACAATACTTCATCATATATATGATTAATTATATATCTTCAGCAAGGAGGTTGATTATGGAGGATAATGATTACGTGCTGGCGTTTGACCATTTCTACACCACGAATCACATCCAGATATTAAAGTCCCTTTTGCCCTTTATGGACAATAAAAATTCCAGTATGATGCCTGCCTTGATCAAATATATGGAATTACAGTATACGCTCTCCCTTATTCATAAAGGAAATTCTGACTTTGGCAGCGGAATCCGCGCCTGCAGCACACCATCTGACACCAAAAACGGCGCCGAGCCTGCCGAGAATATCGAAAACATCTATAAAGCAGTCCGCAAATACCTTGCGCCAAATGAAGAAAAAGGGTTCCAGCAGATAATTTCTGTCATAAATACAATGAAAAACATGCGCGAAATGCAGCAGATGTTAGAACTGTTCCAAACCATGAATCCCGATATGGATTTGGGCTCCATGGCAGAAAACATGGCTTCCGGCGGTGCCGGAATGAACGGAATGGATATCAGTGAAATCATGGAATTAATGAAAATGTTTGGAGGAAACGACAATGGAAACAAACAATAAATGGATGCAGGATCCGGAACTAAAAAACATTGACAGGGCAAAACTGGACTTTCTCGATAAAATGTTTGTACAAAGCGCATCTGTCAACCGCGGAAACCAAAAAGAAATGATGTCATTTTTGCTTTCGCTGGGCAAGCTGAGCCGTGATAACAACATTTCTTTTAATAATGAGGAGGTTGAGCTGATATTTTCCGTTTTGAAAAAGTACTCAACCCCCGATGATATCGCTAAGATGCAGAAAATTTCTTCTTTCTTCCGTTCCCGGTAAGAACAAGCAGCGCCCCGACCGAAAACATTGCGCACACAATAAGCATGCGGTATTGTAAAGGATCTCCTGTCTTTGGTGTGGAATCCTTTATATGCTCTGTGCTTCTGGGCGCACTCGCAGAGGTGGCGTTCTGTTTTGACGTTGTCCTGACACCCTGATTTCCCGATGCGGACGAGCCCTGCGAAGCCTGTGAAGCATTCTGGCGTGGAACGGATGTATTATTTTGATTTACAGCCGCCCCCTGTGACGGTGTTGTTCCCTGTACCGGCATTGTCCCTGTAGCCCCCGGTATTACTGTCTGTGCCGCCGCAGCTCCCGTACCGATGCTGCCTGCCCCAAGCGCTATGGAACCTGACTGTGACGAGGTGCTGCCAGCAGACGCAGGAGGCGTTGTATTCTTGGATGTACCAGCACTTCCGCTGATTGATGCCCCAAGCTGGATGCCGCCCGACCCTGTTGCCGTGACAACTACCGAATCGTCAGATGATGCACTGTCCTTATATACCAGATGCGTGTACTGGTTTGCCAGCCCCTTTGCCATATTTTTCGATTGTTCCGTCTTTCCGGTAATCGTGATATCCTTTGATATCTTCCGGGCTCCGCTAAATGCATTATCTTTTATGTCAGATATATTATCAGGCAATGTAATGCTCGATATGCTTCCCATGCTCGAAAAGGCATCTGCCCCGATAACCGTTACAGAGCCTGGTATGGTAACGTCTGCCACACTGCCGCTATATTTGTATAATACATTGCTTGATGCGTTCATTGTAAATCCTGACGATGTATAATACCATTTCTTATATAGCGTCAAGTCATCCTTCAGCACCGCATTCTTATCCGAATAGACGCTAAGCCCTTCCTTATCCTTGTACCAGTTGGAATCCGTAGCATAGTTTGAATACTTAAAGCTTGCGGACGAACTGTTTTGCGGATAATCTGACGAGGCAATTGCCTTTCCTGCCGTAATTTTTGTTTTCAGGCTGGCTGTGTCCGTATAGGATGTACCATTGTAGCTTCCTGTAAAGCCTCCTCCGTTCATATGGAATACGACCGTATAGCTTTTCTCCTCAAACCGTGCATAAAGTGTCAAATCCTTTGTGACGGGTTTTCCCCATGACTTATACTCTGTGGAAGTATCCTTTTCATCCGTATACCAGCCTTTAAAGACCTTATTTTTAACAGACGGTTTCTTTGAAGGCTTCACAAGGTTCTCGTCCTCATACAGTTTTTGTTTCTCCGGGATATTCGCTGCATTTTCATAACCTTCCGCAGCAGCGAACGTCACGTAAAAATATGCCCGCGTCTGTCTGTCCCACTTTGCATAAATTGTGGTGTCGCCCTCTACCACGTCATTGTCAAAATCCCATTCCGTTGTGAGACCCTTGTCTTTATACCAGCCTTTAAATATGTATGTTATCTCCTGTTTGCCATCGTCCCTTTCAATCCTGTAATCATCCTTCCTTAAAATCTTCGGCTGTTCGCCATCCACCGAAACGAGCTCAGACACCGTGCGATTGCTGAGCACTTCTCTCTTTTCCCCATCGACATCCGAGATACCTGTATCGAAAACGACTGTATACTTTGTATCCGGCTCTACCACAATCACCGTCGAGGAAGCGCTTTCCGTCTCAGTTTCCGTTTCACCCGACCCGCTTTCCACTGGCGCACTTTCCTCAGGTTCATTGGATTCACTTTCTTTTGCCGTACTTCCCTCAGGTTCGGTTTCTCCGGTCGTACCTCCCACAGTACTTTCGTCCACTGTTTTGTCTTCTTCCTTACTTGGCTCCACTGTGTTTTTTTCTTCTGTTTTTGTTTCCTCCGGCTCCTCCTTTTCTTCAGGCTTTTCCTCATCCGGCGTCTCACTCTGGTAATCTATCCCTACGATTTTCTCTGTATTTTCCACATCAAGATATTCACTGTACACCAGCTGTTCGTATTCATCTGCCAGCTTTTTTCCATATGCTATGGAATCAGCGCTTCCAGAATCGTAAACATATATAATATTGCCGTCTGTCACACCGCTAAACGCATTCGCCGCAACTTCCTGTATTCCTGCGGGAAGGGTAATTCCGCGCACCTGCTGCAGATTGTCAAATGCGCCTTCCGCTATTGTCGTTACTGTCTGCGGTATCTGGACATGCTTTTCATCGCCGTCATAGCGGTACAGGATTGTTCCGTCCGCACTGATATGAAAGCCCTTATCTGCCGGCGCCGTTCCGTCCGAAGTAATCTGGTACCACTTTTTATACAGTGTCATGCTTTCTTTCACCTGGCTTCCGGCATCAAACGGATTCCTGCATGCCTTGTCCGTGTACCACACATTGTCTTCTGTCTGGTATCCGGAATACGATGCAAACTTATCATCCGGAAAACTGGTCACCGTGTCCCCATCATTAATCACAAGCACCGGCATCTTGTCTTCAAAGCGATAGCCATTATATTCACCGTTAAAACTGCCGCCATTCATGCTAAATGTAACAGTGTGTGCAGAGACATCGTCAACCTGCATTTCCTGTTCCGCCAGCTCCTTTGCAGCCTGCGCCTCCGGCATGGGAATCTGTGATATCACGATTGCCAGCACCATAAGGCTTACCCCTAAAATATTTTTTAATTTCCGATACATATCTATCCCCTCTTACCTTTATATTTTGTTTTCTCACACTTTTTTTGCAACTACCACAAAACGCCCGTCTTCCTTGTAGTTATCACAGGTAGACAATATCAGGCAGGAATCGCCGTACTCGATGGATTCATCCGTGGTGTAGATGGCATTGCCCATTATATTTTCCCTGAATGCATTGAAGGCTTCCTCTGTGCTGATGTCAATCGCATCATAGTACCGAAACACATCCTCGTCCTCATATGCCACACTGCCAAGCATCGCTGCCACAACCCGGTATTCGCATTCCTCATACAATGTGTCAAAGCTTATCGTCATGTGCTCATCGCAAAAGGATTTCTCCTTATAATTTTTCAGGGTTCCGAACATCACGCCGGTTCTCATATTGTGGCCATAAATAATCAGGTTCTGTCCTCCCGATACCGTTCCGCCCTGGATGCTGCTTCTGTAGTCCAGTATCAGGAGTCCGTTTTTATCATGCTGCTGTTCAAAATTCTTGTCAAGATAATAATTATTGTCACCCTCTCTTGACATTACCGGGTAATCAATTTTTGTCCCAGGGATTCTAAGCCACCCTGCGAAATCCTGGTTTTCGCTGTACAGCTGTGTAAATTTTAACAAAATTTCACTGCCGGACGCACTATTTTCTTCGATTCCGGCTCCATTTCCATCAGAAGGAGGCGCCGCACCTTCGTTTTCGTCTGATGACGGCAGTGTATCCAGTCCGTCCGCGCTTAATGAATCTGCCTGCACAATCACTTTTTCCTGTAGCTTCTTTGTCCGATAATTCGTCCTCAAATCCATCAGCAGGCTCCAGTTGATACATAATATTGAGGATACAAGCACCACCGCCGACACAGCCGCAGCAATTTTCCTGTTAATCCGCACCAGCTGCCTTCTGCTTTGTTTCCGCTGGCGCTTTCGCCTGATTTCACTGTTTATCTGCTGAATCTGTGCATCCGTCATATTCTCATACAGGTTCAGCAGAAACTCCTCCCCCATATTACTCCGAAACTGTATGTCCTCTTCTTTTATCCTATAGTATATTGCCTGTGCCTGCTGCATTGTCAGCTTTTTTTTACTGCCTGTCATGCCACGTGTCAGCTGACTGATGATTTGCAGGTCGTGCTCTACTGCATCAGGGTCATAACCTATACTATACGCCTCAAATGCCCTGTTATTCCCCATAAACTACACACCTCATATTTCGTAATGGATACGTAGACCTTTTATGTTAATTAATCATAAATAATATAACATAAAAAAAGCAAATTGTATAGACAATTTGCAAAATTTTTATTTTATATTAGGAATTTCCATAAAATCCTTGAAATATCAGGTGCAAACGGCGCCATTCGACTGATAAATGCCTGACATAATCCTGTCACACCGGAATTACGCCTGTCACATTGGACTGCCGGTATATCGTTTTCATCATGTATACTGTTATGTGGTACAGCTGCTTCCACTGCATGCATATGGAATGAAGTCAGAATCTGGCCTGTTTTTAATTCTTTCTGGAAAACATTCAGCAGCTCCATCAGCGCCGCCACAATATTATGGCGGTTTGGCATGGTGTTTCCGCGGCTGATGTACTTTCTGATTTTGGCGTCTGCTGTCTCCAGTGCCGCTTCAAGACGCCGGATATTTTCAGGCGGAAGCGTTTCTTCATGATAATTGCCATACCTGTTCCACATGTCGGTTACAAGTATCATCCTTCTGTATCTGCCAAGGAACTTATAGATGCCTTCCAGCGCCCCCTCCTGCCAGCTGTCGTAACAGGGCGCGTCATTCGCTTTTGGCGTCTGTTCAAATAGCAGATACAGCCTTAGGCAGTCTGTTCCATAATCCATCACAAGGTCATCATCAAATACACGCGCGCCAGTCTCATCAAGCCATTCCAGCATCTGCGCGCAGGAAAAACTGTCGGGAATATCGCACCCCGACAGTTTTTTTGCATTGTATTCAATCTCCCTGTGGTTCATTGGCGTCAAAATATCATTGAACATGTTCGCCTCCGCGCAGTCTGTTTTTATTTTGCCACGATGTTCAGGATTCTGCCCTTTACATAGATTTCCTTCATAATGTTCTTACCCGACGTAAGCTCTGTTATCACCGGGATATCATGCGCTTTTTCCTTGATTGAAGCCTCATCCTCGTCAAGTCCGACCATCAGTGTCGCCTTCACTTTGCCGTTAATCTGCACGGCAATCTCCACGGTGGACTCCACCGTCTTTGCCTCGTCGTACTCCGGCCACTTCTGCTGGTAAGCCCTGCCATTGCCAAAGTATGCTTCCCAGAGCTCCTCTGTCATGTGCGGCGCCACAGGGTTCAGCAGTAAAATCAGTGTCGCATATTCGCCTTTTGTGATACTATTTGCCTTGTAAAAATCATTGACAAGCGCCATCATTGCCGCAATCGCCGTATTAAACTTTAAGCTTTCAAAGTCGTTTGACACCTTTTTGATGGTCTGGTGAATCTTTGTCTCAAATTCGGCGCGGTACATATCGCCGTCAACCAGCATATCCTGAAGCTTCCATATCCTGTCAAGGAATCTGCGGCAACCCTTTACGCCCTCCATGCTCCACGCTGCGGAAACATCAAAAGCACCGATAAACATCTCGTAGGTTCGTAAGGTATCTGCGCCATACTCGTTGACAATATCATCCGGATTGACGACATTCCCCAGAGACTTGGACATCTTTACAATCGGATGCTCCGCCATCTCCCCGAACTTCTCAACCAGTGCCTTTCTTGCTTCCTTCTCGCTGCCATACTGCGCAATCAGCCTTTTCTGCTCTTCCGCCGTCTGGTTGACAAAGCTGTGCGGATTCAGTCCCAGAATCATGCCGTGGCTTGTCCGCTTTTTGTACGGCTCATCGCAGGGCACCAGATTCTGGTCATAGAGGAACTTATGCCAGAACCTTGAGTAGAGCAGATGGAGTGTCGTGTGCTCCATTCCGCCATTGTACCAGTCTACAGGCATCCAGTACTCAAGTGCTTCCTTTGACGCAAACGCCTTGTCATTGTCAGGATCGATGTAGCGCAGGAAATACCATGAGGAACCCGCCCACTGCGGCATGGTATCTGTCTCACGCTCCGCCTTGCCGCCGCACTTCGGACAGGTCGTCTCCACCCAGTCACGCATTGCCGCAAGCGGCGACTCGCCTGTATCGGTAGGAATATAACTCTCCACCTCAGGAAGCTTTAACGGAAGCTCGCTCTCGTCAAGCGGGACATATCCGCAGCAAGGACATTTTACAATGGGAATCGGTTCGCCCCAGTAACGCTGGCGGGAAAATACCCAGTCACGGAGCTTGAAGTTGACCTTTCTATGCCCGATTCCTTTTTCCTCCAGCCACTTTGTGATTGCATCCTTGGCATCCTTTACTTCCATTCCGTCAAGGAAGTCAGAATTGCAGAGCTTGCCTGTCGCAACATCCGTAAATGCCTCATTCTGGACATCGCCGCCCGCTACGACCTCTATAATCGGCAGTCCGAATTTCTTTGCAAAATCCCAGTCCCTTGTGTCGTGCGCCGGTACTGCCATGATTGCGCCTGTTCCGTATGACATCAGCACATAGTCGGAAACCCACACTGGAATTTCCTTGTTGTTGACAGGATTTATCGCCGAAATACCGTTGATACACACACCCGTCTTATCCTTGGCAAGCTCTGTTCGCTCGAAGTCAGACTTTTTGGATGCCTGTTCGCGGTAGGCGGCAATCTCATCATAGTTTCCGATTTCAGCCTTGTATTTCTCTATCAAGGGATGTTCCGGGGAAATGACCATGTATGTCGCACCAAACAGTGTATCCGGTCTTGTCGTATAGATTAAGAGGGTCTCATCCTTGTCCTTAATCTGAAACTCCACCTCAGCGCCTTCGGAACGTCCAATCCAGTTTTTCTGGGAAACCTTGACCTTTTCAATATAGTCCACATGGTCAAGCCCTTCGATTAATTTGTCGGCATATTCCGTGATTTTGAGCATCCACTGGGACTGCATCTTCCGGATGACCTCGGAACCACAGCGCTCACACACGCCGTTTACAACCTCCTCGTTGGCAAGACCGACCTTGCACGAGGTGCAGAAGTTAATCGGCATCTCACTCTTGTAGGCAAGCCCTTTCTTGAACAGCTGTAAGAATATCCACTGCGTCCACTTGTAATAATTTTCATCGGTGGTGTTCACTTCTTTTGACCAGTCAAATGAATAACCGAGTGCCTTTAACTGGCTCTTGAAATGTTCCACATTATTTTTTGTCACAATCTTTGGGTGAATCTTGTTCTGGATTGCATAGTTCTCCGTCGGAAGCCCGAACGCGTCCCATCCCATCGGGAACAGTACGTTATAGCCCTGCATCCTGCGCTTTCTCGACACAATATCCATCGCCGTGTATGGTCTGGGATGCCCTACGTGAAGCCCCTGTCCTGACGGATACGGAAACTCCACAAGCGCATAGTACTTTGGTTTTGTCTTGTCAACACCAACCTTGAAGGCCTCCTCCTTGTCCCATATATCCTGCCACTTTTTCTCAATGTCCTTTGGAGAATACTCTTTGCTCATGTCTTTTTACTCCTTTTCAACCCCTTTTATTGCAGAGGGGCTTATATTCTTAATTTTTTATGAAATACTCATGTGTTATTGTATCGCAATCGTTTTTAGATTGCAAGTTCTTATCGAATATGTTTTTTATATGTTTTTTATTTTGCTCTCGTTACAGGTCAATCCACAGCCGCATCCCTGTTGCGCCGATAGAAAATCCCAGTTTTTCGTAAAAAGGCTCTTTCCCTTTCACAGATGTCAAACCAACTTCTATCTTAGTGCCCGGAATGGCTGTGCTTTTAATATGCTTCAAAAGCCTGTTTACAATGTTTTTTCCGATTCCTTTTCCCTGATACTCTGGCAAAACAATAATATCCTGCAAATACCAGTACATCGCCCCATCACCGACAAGCCTTCCCATTCCGACTGTTTTTCCATAACATATTGCCGATACATGAAACAATCCATTTCGGAGCGCTTTCTCCACCTGACCTAAAGGTCTTTCTATCATTCCAACTGCCGCTTTTAATTGAATAAAATCTTCTGCGCGTAATATATTGTCCACTAATTCATACTGTAGTTCTTCCATGCTATGCCCTTTCTTCTTGATGACTATTTGTATTTTTCATGAATTCATCCGGGGAAACTGCCGGAACTTTCACAAATAATGCTTTTATATCTCATAGCAATACATGTTTCACTGAAACCGCAATTATTCTATTTTTATCGTTAAGCTTTCATAGATTCCAACAGGTACATCTTCATCAAAATCATATTGTTCTACAGTGTCATGTTCAAAAGAGTATACTGTTGTCATATCCTTCCCTGGATCAACAATCCAGTATTCCCTGACTCCTGCTGTCCTGTATTTGAACAATTTAGTCAAATAGTCCCTTGGCTTACTACTCGGAGATACGATCTCAATAACCCAGTCAGGTGCGCCATGGCAGCCTTTCTCATCCAATTTAGAAATATCACAGATCACAGAAATATCCGGCTCAAAATAATTTATATCATCATTGTTTAAGAACACAGCAAAAGGTGCGGCTAATACCTCACATTGTCCATTATTTTTATCAATATAATTTGCAATTTTCTGATGTAATTTACCGCTAATTCGCTGGTGTTTCCAGCTTGGCGGCGCCATATAATAAATTTGACCATCAATCAACTCTGCCCGTTCACCGTCCGGTAATTTATAAATATCCTCAATTGTATAAAGAGCTTCTTTTCTCAATGCTTCCATAATCTTCACTTCTCCATCCAACCATATTCTCAATTGCTTCCTCGGCAGCATTTAATCTTTTCCACGTTCAATCACATACACAGCGATATTCCACTGTCAACAAATTACTCATAGCAAATTATCCTTTTTCAGCTTCTCTATAACCTGACCTAACACCTATCTCTTTCGATTTTCTATGACGCGATAAACATTCCATACTCCTTTGGTACATTTAAGATATTGTCTATAGTATTGTTTTTCAAGATATCTCTTATTTCCTGTCTGGGCACGCTGCTTAGGAACACCATGCCGGAAAGCGAGTAAATATAGTCCATCATATCATCTATATTGGTCACTGCCAATGAATCGATATATTCTAATTTTTCGACCTTTGAAAAAAACTTACTCAAAATCTCATCTCCGTTTTGCAGTGTAAAATTCTTATTTACATTATCCTCCACACCGTATGCAAAAAGAATTTTTGAAAGATATTCGATAATTCCGTGCCCTCCGTATGTCGCACAGTAAAAATGACCGTCTTTCCTTAAAACCCGCCGTACCTCCGCTAGTCCTTTGTCTATATCAGGTACATGGTACAGCATCATATTTGCAATCACAACATCGAATGCAGCATCATGATAAGGTATCTCCTGAATATCCAAAACCCTGTATTCAATATTGTCATGGTTACCGATATTGTTCTTTGCTGATGATAACATTCCTTCTGAGAAATCAGAAAGGATTAATTTGGAACAGTCACCAATCAAAGCTTCCCTGTTTTTCCACATATCTCCGGTTCCACAGCCGATCTCCAATACGTCTGCTCCTTTGTCAATTTTATAATTGGAGACAATCCAGTTTCCAAACCCCATTTTATTCGTTGAATATTTGTCATGAATTGATATTCTTGTATTTAAATTGTTTGATGTATTATACTAGCTTTTTACAGCAGCTGCATCATTTATCCCGCCCATAATGAACCTCACCATTCCTTTCAAACCACTGAATAATATCATAAAGTCTTTCCTCTGTTAATACGTGCTCCCCCTTGATATCGTTTATGTTGTAAATTATGCAAGGTGTCCAGACCTTCATATGCCGGACTGGATTTTTCAGCAATATAAGAAGCGCCTTTTGAATATTTATCACTGTCGACAGAAACGTGCCTCAACACATAATAAGGCTGTTAAGCTCCTTAATTTTATATCCAACATCTTCAGGGCAATGTGCATCAGATGAAGTAATGATTTTCACATGATACTTTTTCAATATTCTAAGCAGTTCTGCATCCATACCAAGTGAAGACGTTTCAGGGCACCTTCTGGCGACTCCACTATTTTGATCCGCATACATATTACTTTTTGCAAGTTCCTTAGCCAGGCTCTCATAATAGCCTGACAGCGAATACGATGGTTTATGACCGAATAATTTTATCGCATCCGGATGACCGATGCCGTCAAATATTCCGCTCTTAGCCAATGAAACAGAGTCCTCAAAATATCTGCGATATATTTTATCCACATCAAGCCCCGCCCAATGCCCAGCTTTATGGTCAAAAGCAAAATTATCAACAAAATGAATGCTTCCCAATAAAAAATCAAAGCCCTTACCTTTTGTAAGTTCTGAAATAAAGCTTTCAAACTCTTTGAAATAACATATTTCAAGACCAAACTTGATTTCTACTGGAAACTGTTCGTTTCTGACTTGTTCAATAAGTTCCAGATAATCAGCGAGTTTATGCACACCTGCATTTCTATGAAACCATGCATCCACATATTCACTATACGCACACACGGAATCATACATTGGAACAAACTCCTCAAATCTATAACAATGCTCCAACAGACGTATCTCGTCAATCTCCATTTCAACTGCCTTACTTACAAATTGATTGATCCAGTCGAGCGTATATGCTCCACGTTCAATATGAATGTGTCCATCTGTCATTTTTCTCCTCCTGTGCAGATAAGAAACATAGCGTTTACATGATGTCATTTTTTCAGAAAATCGCTAAATTCCTTCAATTCCTTTTTTGTATCTTCTGAAAGCCTGTTATATTCCGTATCATGAATTGCTCCCTCTAATGTATATAAATGTACCAGACACACATTTGGGTATTTCTGCTTTAGCTTAAGAAATGCGTCTTTCGCACCTGCCTCAATTAGTTCCTCGGAAGATTCAATACCAACAGATATCAGCTTTTTTGCCATTTCTTTACCAATATTCATCATGGATGTTAATTCTGACATATTTACCTCCAGTTTTCCCTGAGAACGCTTTTATATGTTTGTATTTTGCTGTCCGATTAATTCCCTATATTTTGCACTGTTTCTCATCTGCTCAATTATTTTTTTGTTCTTTGTTATGCTCTCCGACAATTTTTTTTCATCAATATGCTCTACCCGTTTTGGATCAATAATTTCCAGTGGAGCATTGTCATATCCAACATCATTTAAAACATAATTACACATATTAATCACCATGCCTTTCTCACAGCCTGCAAACTTTGGGCCGCAGGCACAAAGTTGCGTGTGAAAAATTTATTTTTCACACTAACCTCCAATCATATTCAGGATATGTCACGCAGCACACAATCATTTTCCTAACAAATTTCATTTACGTATAAAACAATCCTGACTCGCTACACCTTGCCAGAAACGATAATGCCCTATTGTAACATTCTTGAACTGATGCTCCTCTTTTTAAATCATGAACACAATCATTAAATAAGCTAACAGCTTCTCGCTCAACATACTTTTTATCTTTAAAAATGTAATGTATCTTTCCCTGATTACTAACAACCACTAAAATTGATATCCCCCTATTCGCAATAAAAAAACGTATATCATCAAGTGAAAATGTCTGTAGTGATGGATGATTATGCAATATAACCACTGTACACAAGGATGCTGACATGATCAAATGATTTGACTGTGTATCAGAACACACATCGACACTATGTTCCTGTCCCATACACACTCCATAGCTTTCTAAAGGATTATCACTGCCCATATCGCAAGTAATTGCAACCTCATTACTGTCATTACAGTTCTGCGATAAAAACAATACTTCTTTTGCTAATTTTTGCATAATCAAATTCTGTTCTTCAGTCATATTTTTATATTCTATATATGGAACTTTGCTTATGGCTATATTTGTTATCTTTACTTTATTGTTCCTCTTTTTTGCCTGCTCCAGTTCTTTCCCATAATCTTCCAAAACATATCCCCCACTTTATAAAAATCCTATTCTTTCCATATTCACAGCCGCTTCATCTCCATCGCCTTGATAATCAGTTCTGCACACTGTGTCTTGGTGAAGGTGCCGGAGTCAAGTGAAAGGGTGTAGTTCCCGACTTTTCCCCACTCCCTGTCGGTAAAATATTGATGATACATCGCCCGGGAGCGGTCGTTTTGCTCAAGCTCCTTCCGGATGCGTTCCTCCTGGTCTGTCACACCCTCGTGGCGCTGTACCCGCCTGACGCGGTGCTCCATGCCTGCGTGGATAAACACATGGAAAGCGTCCTTACGTTCTCTCAGAATATAGTCGGCGCCGCGCCCGACAATCACACAGTTTCCTTTCTCTGCAATGCTCCTGATTACTTTTTCCTGCGCCTCCCTGATTTCCTCGTAGGGCACCGCGGATTTCCTGTAGTACGGCACGAAACCGCTCTTCATGTCAATGTAATCCTGGTCGGACATGTTTTCGCCGTTTTCCAGGATGAGCTTCTCGTCAATCCCCATCCTGCCTGCCACGGACGCCACGATTTCCTTGTCATAAAAATCATATCCGAGCTTCTCCGCCAAAAGCCTGCCTACGGTATGTCCGCCGCTCCCTGTCTCCCGACTGATTGTGATAATCATGCTTACCGCCTCCTATTCTATTGTCCTGTTAAAACGTGTTTATAAACTCTACTATAGTTATTTTAACTGAACTGAAAACGGTTGTCTATTACTTTGTCCCGCCAGCCTTAAAATTATAGACTGGCTTAATGACCTTTTCTACGGTCACGGTCTCACCAATCACGTCCAGCATGTCTTCTATCCTACGGTACGCAAACGGCGATTCGTCCAGGGTGTCCTTGTTGATGCAGATTGAGTAAATGCCCTCCATCGCCTTCTTAAATTCGGAAACGGTATGGTGCTCCTTCACCTCGGAGCGTCTGTAAACGCGCCCCGATCCATGCGGTGCCGACTCGTTCCAGTCCGCATTTCCAAGTCCTGTTCCCAGGATGATTCCGTCGCGCATATTCATCGGAATAATTACCTGCTCCCCTGCCCGCGCGCTGATTGCACCTTTTCGCAGAAGCGGCACGTCACCCGAAAAATCAATGTAATTGTGAATGCAGGTATAGCTGTCAAGCACTTTCCATTTCATGCCGCGCACAATCTCGTCAACCATTGCCTCCCTGTTAAGCCGCGCAAATTCCTGCACAATCTCCAAATCGTGCAGATAGTCCCCTAACAGATCTCCTTCCAGACAGGTCAGGTCATACGGCGCGTGCCCCTGTTTTTTCATCTGCGATGCCTTTTGCCCCTCTTTCAGATAGTACTCAGTCACTTCCATTCCAAGATGGCGGCTGCCGGAATGAATCACGAGGTAGAACGCCCCTTCGTCGTCCCTGTCCACTTCAATGAAATGATTGCCGCCGCCAAGCGTCCCGATGCTGCACTCCGCCTTTGCCTCCTCGACTGCCTTATAACAGCGCAGCCTGCGAAGCGCTGCCCTGTCACTCAGTTTATGGCACGTCTTCCTGACCGCACCGCCAATGGGCACATTGTCGCGGATTACAGTGTCCAGCTTCTGGCACTCGAGATGCTTTACCTTCACTCTGGCGAGTGTCATGCCGCAGCCGATATCAACGCCGACCAGATTCGGCATCAGGGAATCCCCCACTGTCATAGTCAGTCCGATTGTCCCTA
>Ga0224748_10060_pt1 | contig 23278 bp, 22 predicted proteins | sample LIM_F_Water_Neg_FD_182074 | JGI IMG/M metagenome (GOLD analysis project Ga0224748, IMG submission 182074) | Enriched cells from gastrointestinal tract of the lab mouse from Pacific Northwest National Laboratory (PNNL), Richland, Washington... | ecosystem: Host-associated > Mammals > Digestive...
AGCGTCCAATCATTCTGATAAGGAAAGACAGAGGCATGATTATTATGCGACTGAGCCGAAAGCAACGGAACTGCTTCTGGCAGAGGAAACATTTGCTCCTGTTATCTGGGAGTGTGCCTGTGGCGAAGGTCACATGGCAAAGGTTATGGAAGAGCATGGATATCAGGTCATCAGTACGGAGCTGATTTATCGTGGCTATGGAAATGAGGAACCAGTAGATTTTTTACATGAGCCGATAGCAGATTTTGATGGGGATATTATTACAAATCCACCGTATAAATATGCTTTGGAATTTGTGGAGAAAGCACTGGAGAGAGTGAAACCGAGCAGAAAGGTTGCCATGTTTTTGAAACTGCAATTCTTGGAGGGTAAGAGTAGAAAGCAGTTCTTTTTGAAGAATCCGCCGAAAACGGTATATGTCAGTTCATCCAGACTGATATGTGCCATGAATGGGGAGTTTGAAAAGTACCCGTCCAGTGCAGTGGCTTATGCCTGGTTCGTGTGGGAAAAAGGATATAAAGGAAATCCAATTATTAAATGGATAAATTGACGGAGCAGAAATGCTTCTATTTTTTTGCTTAAAAACGGGAGGTGAGAGGATAAATGGCAAGCAGAATACAGGGTATTACCGTGGAAATCGGTGGAGATACCACGAAACTTACAACAGCATTAAAGGGTGTGAATTGTGAGTAAAGTGAAAAATGGGAAGAATAAGCAAGGTGAAAATCTGGTGTATGTAGATAGCCCTCATAAAATAAACATGGTAAAATCTTAGAAGAAACGAGGTAAATCAATATGGAAAAACAGGTTTATATCACAGAGGAAGAACGGGCAAAATGCAAAAAGGTGGCTGAAGCGTTTACGGAGCTGTACGAAATGGCGGATATTGTAGTGGTTGATGTCGGTAGATATGGTTTTGTGATGCTGAAATATTATAACCCACCGCATGATTTTGAAGATGCCATAACCTTTACGGATAGTATGGTATTATTTGAAGAATTGTAGGAGGAATGGTTGAATACAAAGTTGTATTTACTGGCAAAGGGTACTCCATTGTTGGAGAAAGGTTATAAAGGTGTATTTGAGAGTTTATCAGAAGAAAAACAGTCGGAACTTATCGTAAGAAAAGCTAATTTTGCTAAAATGGCAGAGATATATCTGTAATATTATTGTTTCTGTAGAAAAATGAAACCACAATGAGTGAATGATAAAAGGCTGGAAAGGCTCTGTATGATACAGGGCTTTTCTTATTTGTGATTTTTGCTAAAAAGATAGAATGAATGGGTGAGGGCGTTATAATCGACTTCTATGATGTTTATTGCTAATTTTAATCCATCACGGGTCTAATTCCCGCAGCTTGCTGCGCTCAGAAGGAAGAAGCTAGGAGTGGATACCCCGTAGCTTGCTGCGGGGTGGTTCATTAGAATTTGTCTCTTTATATTATACAGAAAACAAATTTTATATGAGTGATTAGTATGCTATACAGAAAGTTTGATCTTACAGCCGAATTAAAAGAGTTTGTCTTTAGAAAGTTGATATTGTTCGTTTAAACGATTATAATATACACAATATGGTTGAGGAGGACAGGTATGTTTGAATATATGACAGCGGGAGAAGCAGCGGCACTTTGGAAAATATCAGTACGGCGAGTACAAAGACTTTGCAAGGAGAATCGGATTGAGGGTGTACTAAATATCAAGTGTATGGCTAATTCCTAAAGAAGCAAAAAAGCCTGATGATGCACGGCGAAGAAAAGAATAATTTGTCACCTATATTTTTGAATTTAGTGTGAATTGTAATGAGATTGTAAGAAGTGTTCGCTATACTAAAATTACAAAAACATTGGAGGGCATATCTATGGCAATACTTGAAACAAAAGATTTACGAAAAATATATGGCAGCGGTGAGAGTGAAGTCCACGCCCTTGACGGAGTGTCTGTTACTGTCGATGAGGGAGAACTTGTTGCCGTTATCGGTACATCGGGCAGCGGTAAATCTACTCTGCTAAATATGATTGGCGGATTAGACCGCCCCACATCTGGAAGCATTACTATCCGGGGAAAAGAACTTTTGAAAATGAAAGACGAGGAACTGACAACTTTTCGCCGCAGGAATATTGGCTTTGTCTTTCAGAACTACAATTTACTTCCCGTTCTTAATGTATATGAAAATATCATCTATCCCATCGAGATAGATGGCGGCAAAACAGATACAGAATTTGTAAGGCAGATTATCCATACACTGAGGCTTGAAAAGAAACTTGAGAATATGCCGAATAATCTTTCTGGCGGTCAGCAGCAAAGAGTAGCGATTGCCCGTGCATTAGCTACCAAGCCTGCCATAATCCTTGCCGATGAGCCAACGGGCAATCTGGATTCCAAGACAAGTATGGATGTCATTCTGCTAATGCAGTCCATTAGCAGACAATTCCGCCAAACTACAATTATGATTACGCACAATGAGGAAATCGCCCAGATGGCAGACCGTACAATTCGTATAGAGGATGGCAAAGTTATTTCGGGAGGTATCAGATATGCACGATAACCGAAACAAAAATGCAATGAAACGGGTAGAAAAAGGAATGATGAAAGCAAACAGTACCCGCAATCTGTTTGCAATGTCCGCAATCATCCTTACCACCTTTATGATTACCACGGTTTTCAGCTTAGCTATTAACTATATAGAAAATATGAATCTAATGCAGATGCGTACTCTGGGTACGGCCGCTGATGTTTCTCTTGCTATGCCGACAAAAGAACAAGAGCAGCAAATTACATCATTGGATTATGTGAAAACTGTTGGTGTGCGGTATATGGCAGGCTCGGTTTCCAGGAAGAACGCCGAGGGACGTGAATTTTCCATAGTGCTTCAATATTATGATACCACCGAATGGGAAAAACATTATCAGAAAGCAATCAGCGGTTTCGTTGGTAAATACCCTGCAAACGAAAATGAGATTATGCTGTCTGAGGACGCCCTCTCACAGCTCGGCATCAAAGCCCCAGAGCTGTATATGGAAATCCCTCTGTCCTATTCTGACAGGAATGGCAGGCAGGAAAGAATTTTTATTTTAAGTGGATGGTTCCATTCCTATACTGGTACGGGAATGGGTTTTGTATCGGAGAGCTATTGTAAAAATGCAGGCTGCACAATGGCGGAGGACGGCGTACTCTCCTTGTCGTTAAAGAAAATGCCCGATGATTTTCTCCGTATCCAAAGAGATGTGAAACTGAACGGAAACCAATTTTGGGATGGTGCGGTTTTGATGAAATCCTCAAGCGGCTCAGTCATAGCAATGGCCATCTTTTTGGTAATGTTTATCATTGGCAGCGGTTATCTGTTGATTTACAATGTCCTATATGTATCGATTTCCAAAGATACCCGTTTTTACGGCTTGATGAAAACTCTTGGCACAACGCAGACACAAATTAAATCGTTGGTTAAAAGACAGGCAGTAAAATTTGCCTGTATCGGCATACCGATTGGTATTTTATTGGCAACAACAGTTTCCTTTGGATTCGTTCCGCTTTTTCTGGAAAAGGGGTTTAATCAAGGTAAGTCGGCGATGGAAGCCGTGGTATTTTTCCATCCGTCAATCTATATTTTGTCTATCCTTTTTTCAGCATTCACAGTCTGGATTGCCTGCAACGCACCTGCGAAAGCAGCGGCAAAGACCTCGCCCATAGAAGCTTTGAAGTATCAGAACTTTGCACCCCAAAAGACAAAAAACAGAAATTCCAAAAACGGCGGCAAACTATATATCATGGCGTTTCATAATGTTTTCCGTGACAGGAAACGGGCAATCCTTGTGTTTATGTCCTTATTTATGGGAATTACAATGATTTTAGGAGTGAATGGCATAGCTGGAAGCTATAAAGCAGAAAACTATGTGAAACAGTATATGGATTACAACTTTGAATACGCTGATATTCAAGTCAGACAGTATGAACAGCTCCAAAAAGAAGTACCGCAGTTTGATGAGCATTTTATAGAACAGATTGAGCAAATCGAGGGTATTAAAAATGTGGAGATTCAAAAAACAGTCTGGGCAGGCATTGATTTTGACGAATCAGATTTTGGGGATTTTATGAAAATCAAGTATGAGGACAGCAGCTATAAAGCCAACAGGCAGTCTTATGAACAAATGCTTGCAGGATTAAGGGCGTATGCGAATGCAGGCGAATACGGTTGCTACATCACGACCCTTATGGATGAAAGGATTTTGGAAGAATATAATGAAAACCATCCAGAAACAACCATTGACCCTGATGCCTTTTGGCGTGGCGAAATCGTGATTACAGGTTGGGACAGCGACTATAATGCCCCCAATGCCGCCCTGGTGGGAAAAACGCTGACACTGACTGCCAAAAGTGCAGACGGAAAGGCAACTGATTTTCTTGTCGGCGGAGCATTTGATTTTATGGATTATACCAATAGGCTTGCCAATACCTTAGGTCATCACAAAATGGTAGAAATCGTACCAGACATCATCTATGTCAGTGAAGCGGGTATGGAACGTTTGACCGGGGAGGCTCTTATTTCCGGTATCGGTGTGGATATTGAGGAAATAAACGACTTAGAGCGGATAGACAGTGAATTGCAGGGAATCAACCGAACCTTAACTACAGCAGAGTGGGAGTTCAAAAGTACAGTTGATACAGTAGAACAATTTAACCAGATGTTATACGCTCAAAAATTGTTAGGAAACGGCGTGGCTGCCCTGCTCATCGTAATTGGGTTGATTAACTTTGTGAATGTAATGGTGACGGGCGTGGCTGCAAGAAAAAACGAATTTGCCATAATGGAAAGCATCGGCACAACGAAAAAACAGCTTAGGAAAATATTGACCATAGAGGGTAGCATTTATGCCCTCATCTCCACGCTGCTGATCTTGACTTTTGGAAATGCGTTCCTTATGCTTGTGGCAGACGCAGTACCGAATCTGGCAGACTATGCCGTATTTGAGTATCCCGTTGGACTGGTAATCCGCTTGATTGCGGCAATCTTCGTGATATGCCTTAGCGTTCCTGGAATTGTTTATAAGTTGATTTCCAATGAAACGGTCATAGAACGGATGCGCAGTTTTGATAACTAAATAAGCATCGACAGGTGCAGACGCAAACCTGCTGCGTCTGTGCCTGCCATTAAAAATCTATTGAGGAAAGGTGGTGTGTTTCAGGCTATGGCAAATATCTTTCTACTCGAAGATGACAAGATTTTATCGAAAGGAATTTCGATTGCCTTGAAAAAAGACAGTCATACCATAACTGCTGCTTATGGTTTTGTGGACGCTTTAACGCAATATCAAAAACGGAAAACTGACCTGTTTCTGCTTGACATCAATCTGCCTGATGGCAGCGGTTTGGAATTGTGCAGAATAATTCGTGAAACATCCGATATACCAATTCTGTTTTTGACAGCCAATGATACCGAAGAAAATATGTTGGAGGGATTTGGGGCAGGATGTGATGACTATATTTCCAAACCGTTTTCCCTTGAAGTTTTGCGAAAAAAGGTACATGCTATCTTGAAACGCACAGGCGGCGACAGCCCCCGTATGAAATATAAGAGCCTGGAGATAGATACGGATAAATGCCTTGTTCTGTTAAGCGGAGAGGAAATACATCTGACTGCTACCGAGTATAAGCTGCTTTTGTATCTGGTACAAAACAAAGGAAAAGTAGTTACGAAAACAATGCTTCTGGAACGCCTCTGGGATATAGATGGAAATTTTGTGGATGACAATACAATCCGTGTCAACATAAAAAGATTACGCCAAAAGCTGAACGATGAGAAGCAGGAATATATTGTAACTGTTTTTGGCATGGGATATACCTTTGGAGAATGACGATGAAGCATTTTGATACTTACAGAAAACTGGTTCTGATTACAGGAGCTGTCATATCGGTTTTATCTGTTCTTATGGTGTTTTTTGCAAGGAGCAGTCCTGTTACAATGCTTTGGGGATTTTCTGGCGTGCTTACCTTATTTGCCTTACTGCTCCTGCTTGATTTTCTCCACAATCGTTATAACGATGATTTATTAGAACAGATTACCCTGCTTATAGAAGCTTTAGTTGAACAGCAGGAACGGCAAATCTTTTCAGAAGCAGAAGATACGCTGACAGCCCGTTTGCAGCATCAGCTTTTAAAACTCCGCAACATTTTGACAGCCCAAAATCAAATGTTAGCACAGGAAAAAGAACAGATAAAAACGCTGATTTCTGATATTTCACATCAGATAAAAACACCTATTGCGGCAGCAAATACATTTGCCGAGCTACTTAGCGATGGGGAACTGTCTGCGGAAGAAAGAACAGAATATATTACCACTTTGCAGATGTCGCTTGGAAAACTGACCTTTTTGACAAACAGCTTGATTAAAATGTCCCGTCTGGAAAGCGGCATTATCAGCTTAAAGCTCGAAAAGAACAGCTTGAACGAGATTGTACTCCAAGCTGTAAAAACGGTATATGCAAAAGCAAAGGAAAAAGACATTTTGATAACCTTTGAATGTGACCAAGCCTTTGAAGCGGTTTTAGATTTTAACTGGACGGCAGAAGCCATATCAAATGTCATTGATAATGCCGTGAAATATATGCCGCAAGGAGGTTTTGTCCGCTTACAGATAACAGAGTACCCGTCCTTTCTGCGGCTTGATATAAGCGACAGCGGTGTTGGCATCCCAGAAGAAGAACAGGCTAAGATTTTTGGGCGGTTTTACAGAGGAAAACAATCCGTGGGTACTGACGGGGTAGGAATCGGCTTATACCTTACCCGTGAAATTATCAATAAACAGAATGGATATATGAAAGTCTCATCTGATGAAAACGGAAGCACCTTTTCGATGTTTTTAAAGAAAAACTAAAAAGGAATGAAAGGAATAGAATGAAGCAAATACATTGGATAAGCTGCCCAAAATGTGGCAATAAAACTCGTGACAGGCTTAGAGCGGATACCATTTTGATAAACTATCCTATCTACTGTCCGAAGTGTAAACAGGAAACTTTAATTAATGCAAGGGATTTACAGATAACTGTCATCAAAGAGCCGGACGCATAGACGCAGAGCCGATGAACTTGTGAGCGATCACGGTTTGTCGGCTTTTGTTTTGAAAGCAATACTACATTTATTGGTTGCATTGTATTTTGTCTAGATAAGTATATTAAAATACGTTCAGATTGGAGATTCATACAATAAAAATGAAATGGAAAATAAAGAAGTATCAACTAAGAATAATTATCAAGGCTAATAACATATTGCACAAATTAAGGTGTATCGGAATGAAGTATAAAACTTCAATACGATACACCTTTTATATTGATGCGAAATTTGTCTGATTATGGGTTTTTCAGTGGTTTTACGTTGCGAGATTGGAAAGAAGTTTGACTAGTATTGTTGTGTTTTCAGCAGGGGTTTAGAAACAAGTTATTGTTTCATGGATGGCTGTTTTTTCAGCATGGCTAATTGTGTATCCCACACTTGTTTCATCATCTTTTTTACTTCCTCCACATCGGCTTTATACACATTGCCTGTTGCGTTCATTCGCTTTGCTATCTGGTTTAAATTGCCGCTGATTTTTCCGAGTGTGGCGTTGTAATCCCGTAAATCTGAATAGTCAAGGTCATAGACAAATCCGTAAAGAATCAGGCGACGCAGAAAGGCGGATTTGCTTTTCATGCCGGAGATTTTTACTTTCTGTTCTAGTATGTATTGTTCGTCATCGCTTAGGAATATTTTTAACTCGTTTTTGCGCTCACGCTTAGCCATTTTAGATGCACTCTCCTTATCCGGTTTTTAAAGGGATTTTACAAAAATGAATGCCCTCATACATGGGGCATTCGTGTAAGAAAATCCAAAACTCCGGCAGAGGGTTTTGCGATTTTCTGAGTGGAAAGGGGGTCATGGGGATATGCCCTCTGCAAGCAGATTTTTCCAGATTCCCACTCTGGGGAATTTGGCGAAATCGGAGCCTGTGTGGGAACACAGGCAGTGCTTGCTATTCTTCACGGAAAAGGTTCCGGCCTTTTTCGGCATTGCGGAAAAATTATAAATTTTTTCAGGCAATGCCCCCATAGAGGGGGTATTACTTTATCTACAATTAACATCAGAAACAGCGGTGAAAGGGGGTGAAAAAATGTTAGACCATGCATTCCAGCGGCGCAGGGAGATTGAGCGTATGCTGCTGGCAGGAAAGAAGCTGACCGTGGCGGAACTTATGGGCAGATACTGCGTAGGCAGGAAGTCAATCAGCAGGGATTTTGAAGTCATAGGAGAGGAACTCCCGGTCATTTCAAAAAAGGGATATAACGGCGGCTACTTCCTGATGGACGGCGTTGGGAAGAACCAGAACACGCTATCGCAGGAACAACTGGAATGCTTGGAGAAAGTCGCTGTTTCATGTGTGGCAGAGGACAGGGAAACCATTCTGTCAATCATACATGAATTCGGGCTGTATTGCGGCAAACTTACATAGAAGGCGGTTGCCATTCTTATAAAGCACATAAAAAGTTTTGAGAATGTTTTATGTGTTTTTAGAGCTGGCAATCTTAAAGGTTTTTCAAGCCGGAAATGAAAGGGGCAGGGGCATGGACACGGCACACCGAAGAATGGAAATCATCAGCATTTTGTCTGTCAAAGGGCATATCACGGCAAGGGAGCTTGCATGGGAATTAGGCGTTACGATACGCACGATACACCATGATATTTTCGCATTGACTTTTGATTACCCGATTTATACAAAGCCGGGTTGTGGCGGTGGGGTTTTCATCACGGAAAACTACAAGCCCTATACAAATACCCTTACAGAAACAGAGCTTGAAACACTGTGCAGGCTATACGGGAAAGCGGAGGGGAAAGAAAAGGAAATCCTGTTCCGGATTATCCATAAGTACGGGGCAGACAAGCTGGAAATTTAACCAGAAAAACCGATACGTTTTATTGCTGGTACGGATTTGAAAAGTACATTTACTGACAACTGAATATGGACAATCCTGCAAGACGTATGAAACAGCCGAGCTGTGCCAAAGCACGCCATGACTGCCTGTACTGGACAGGCAAGAGCGAGAGATGTTTTAAAGCAAACACGGTGTGGGAACCTTGCGCCATGACACTGTTTCCCGATAATGATACTTCCGTAAAACGGTCATGAAGATGATGGTGCGATTCCAATGTGGGCTTCCCTCCCAGAAGCTACTTGCAGGATATAAAATTTTGTAAAAACGGGGATTTTTATTGGCGGATGATACAAGAGGAAATATTTCCCGTACAGAGGGGAAAATCTATTATTTTGAACGGGCAGAGGATAAAGGCGTATGACATCAGGACAATCACCCTTGAGCAGTTCCGTATGCTGATTGCCTGCGGGAATGACAGGCACAACAACCAGATAAGGGTGACAAAAGGCGGCATGGTCTATCTGTCGGAGGATATAGTTAGCTCGGAGCAGCTTGATGATGTTGCGCTCTGTTTTGGAACATTCAGCGCACATAACGGATATGTCGGCGTGAAGGCAACGGAGGACAATAGCCACGTTATCCCATTATACTACGCACTGATTGGGAACTGGGCGGATGGGTGCAGGCATACATATATAGATAATTATTAGATTTTTAATTAAGGTAACACACAGCGGCAGGGCAGTTATGAACCTATTGGGTATAGGTTTGTAGCTGCCTTTTTTGTGTTGCGGGGATTTTGAATGGAGGACAGCATGAATGTATTTGAAGCGATAAGGGAGAACGGCATTACCGCAAGGCAGGCGGCGGAGCATTGCGGGATAAAGATAAACCGTAACGGTATGGCGGTCTGCCCGTTCCATAAGGACAAAAATCCAAGCATGAAGATTGATAACCGTTATTACTGTTTCGGATGCGGGGAAAAGGGCGATGCCGTTGATTTCGTGGCGAAGTATTACGGGTTTGGGAAGAAAGAGGCAGCGTTGCAGATAGCGTCGGTTTTCGGTATCAGTTTTGAGGATAACAGGGGCAGGAAGCCGCCGCCAAAACGTAAGCGGAGGTTATCACTGGAGCAGAGGTTTGAGAGGGCGGAAAAGAAGTGTTTCCGTGTGCTTTCCGATTATCTGTGCTGTTTAAGGCAGTGGAAAGAACAGTATGTGCCGCAGGAGCCGGACGGGGAATGGAACCCGTTATTCTGTGAGGCGTTGGAAAAGACAATGGAGAAAATGGAGCAGGCATCACAGCCGGAAACATGGTTTGACGGGAGCAAAAGTCAATGACGTGCTTTTCTGTGAGGATTTCCTTGCAGGACTGATTATTATCAAGCTTGGGAACCACCACTATATATAGTGGCTATATATAGGGCATACTGCTAAGGAATATTGACCCCTTTTAAACTGTATTTCATGAAAGGTTCCATCTTTCAAATACATTTTAAGTCTGCAAATAAAAAGTCAAGCAGAAATTGATGAACTTTGGAAATTTTATACAGGTTGAAAAATAGGTATTACAAAAAGACCACCGCAGAACGCTGGCCTGATGAAAAGGCAATGGCATTTATTTAAGTTTTTCGTTTTCCGTAAGCGTGGAAAGATATTCTTTTACCCGCCCGTAATAAATGCGGAGGAACTTGTTGGCACCTGCAGTCATGTAGACGTAATAAGGCTTGCCCCGCGCTCGTTTCTTGTCCATGAAGGCGTAAACAGGGTCATCAATGGGTGGACGCTTGATAAGCCCGTCCATGATCTGGAAGAGGGTCCTCCGCAGACTTGGCGAACCTTTCTTTGTCGTATGTACGCTTTTCTGGATGTGCTGTCCGGAATCATTTTTTCCAGGGTCAACGCCTGCAAAGGCAGTCAGCGCGCCACGGTGTGTGAACCGTGTCACATCCCCGATCTCAGCCATAAGTTGAGGGCCAAGGGTAGGACTGACACCGTTCATTGCCATGACGACAGTGTATTCCGGCAGAGAAGAAGCAGTCTCATCCATTTTCAGGCGGAGGGATTCCACGGTCTCAGAGGCGGTATTCAACATTGCCGCTGCTTGCCGTATCAGTAGTTTCGTGCTGTCATCTTTTGGGAATACGGCGATCAGGTCAGAGGAGGATTGATAAGTCTTCTCTGCTTTGGCCGCGCTGAAATTATAGCCCTTGCGTTTACACCAGTTCCGGTAGTACTCCGTAAAGGTATTCAGCGCCTTGGAGCGTACACAGTCCACATGCCAGTAGGTATGGACGAAGTCCACCCATTTCTGGCTGCCGTCGTTGCGGGCAGGACTGTCAAAGAAGTTGTTTGCGCCTGGGTAGGTCTGATCCAGCAGGGCAATGAGGTTGTTCTTCATGGCAGTCTTCTGTGCCAAAAAGAAGCCGAACTGACGGTTCATGGTTTTTAATTGGTTTCGTGTTTTGTCCATGCTTCCATATTGCTTGAGTTTTGCCCGGCGGTCAAGTGTGTAACGGGCGATTCTTTTGGAATCGGCCTTGCCGGTCTTGGGAGTGCGCAGGGAATCATCCCCAAAACCTTTGATGAGGATGGGATTTACGGCGCTGACAAAGATACCGGCATCAGAAAGCCATGTGGCAACCGGCTCATAGTACCTGCCGGTGTGTTCCATGCAGACTTTCGTTTCCCCGTCAAGGGCTCTGATCTGTTCAATAAGGGAATTGATTGCAGATTGTGTGTGGGGGATGTCGCGGGGCGTCATAATGACAATATCGCCCGGCCTGCGGATTGTGACAGTGCTCTTGCCTTTGGAAACATCAATACCAACAGCGTTCATAACAGATACTCCTTTGGAAAGTATTAGCAATGGTCTTTTGCCAGTTTTACTCATTGCCTATTCAATCTACTGGGTGTGTCACACGAACGCCTGATGGTTCAACCTGCGTAAAACGAATGCTGCGAATGAGGGCTGGTTGGCTGACTTAAAAACGGACGTAAAGTTCCAGGAGGTTTCGGCCAGACCTATTGCCTCACTCATTCTAACAGCTTAAGCAACAAGATGGATAATTCCTTACTGGCTGTAAGGGATATTAACCATAAATACATTGTAGTAGGAGGTTTATAGTGAAATCAAATATGTGTGCTGCCACAATATGCTGCGGTGGCTCTGAAGGTGGAAAATACCATTTCCGGGCGGCTCTGAAGCGGGAAACTGGTGGCTCCCAAGGGGGATAATATTCACATAAGAATCTGGCAGTAGAAGTTTTGAAAAAGTTGTTAGAGGAGCAAATCAAAATATACCACAAGAGTAATGTAGTTCAAAGCCAAAAGTTCAGTGAGATTATGCAACAATCCCTTAACGAATATCTGAACGGAATGCTGACAAATCAGCAAGTCATTGATGAGCTTTTACGAATGGCAGAGGCAATGAAAAAGGTACAAGAAGAAGGAAACAGTCTAAATCTTTCCATCGAAGAAAAAGCATTCTATGATGCAATCACTCGTCCGGAAGCTGTAAAAGATTTCTACTCAAATGATGAGCTGATAGCTTTGGCAAAGGAACTGACGGACACTCTCCGAAAGAACCGTACTGTGGACTGGCAGAAGAAAGAGTTTGCCAGAGCAAAGATGAGAAATATTATCCGCAGACTTTTACGTAAATACAAATATCCACCTGATGAAGCAGAGAGCGCAACAAAGATTGTTATTGAACAGTGCGAACTCTGGGCAGATAATGCTATCTGATTCAAAAATCCATAGTGGTCTTACAAAAGGTGGTTAGTCATAACAAATTGGCCGCCTTTTGAATTTGCCGATATGGAATGAAAAAAACGTAGATGCCATATATTAGAAGGCTGTAAATTTTAATTTTCAGAAGAAATGAAATGTACAAGCGGGATTTGGTTTGTATATCCACATCAAGGCCTATACACCACTCTGCTAAGTTCCTCAATTGGCAAACAAAGCCCCAATGTGGCTTAATTCAGGTAAATCCATTCGTGGTCGGCATTGGTTATATCATCCGTATTATCCTCGGAAGGGCAATAAATATGCTGCGTTTCGTCCGAAGGGTTTTCCTGTGGAATTGGAATAGAGGCTTCCTGTTCCGATTCCGATTTCTTTAAATCTGGGAGTTCTTTATTTTCTGCAAACGGAACGAGCCGGGTTATAGATTGGAGTATAAATAATATTAAGAGTATTATTAAAAAATTTTTTCGCATTTAAAACTTCCTTTAATAAGAACAACGATTACAGCATTGAGTTACTATAATATTAATTTTATTGATAGTATTAATACTATAATAACTCAATTGAAGACTATATACAATACATGAATAAACTTGGTATTATTTGGTCTATGTGTCATGGTATAGGCAGTGCTTACTCCGATTGTTAATCATTTTAGATAATCCCAATTAGCTCAACTTTTTTTATATAATCGAGGGCTGGGATGAGAAAAAAGTTGGGATAACTAAGTTTACCAGCTTTTCAAAACGAAATAGAATGCGGATAGAACGGTGGATATTTCCGGATGTATAGTGTGAAAAGTCAGCTTGGGGTGGAAAACAAAAAGGAGGAGGGGCTTTTAAGAATACGTTTTAGTTGCTGGCACATAAATAACTTCGAGGGTGTACTGTGGGTATCGTACTGTCATATGTGGAAGAGCTGGCAGACAGCAAGGAAAATATCAGAAGAAAATAGCAGGTGGATAGGCGGATAAGGGCATGGTTGTGCTGGAACCAAAAAATCACGAATGACAGATATGATGATAGATGGTACAATAACGAAAAAGGTGTACGGGCAGAAACGGGAGGAACTAACAAGAAAGCCACATAAATTTGCTGGGAGAAAATTACTCCGTGAGGACGGCATCTGTACATAGAAGGATAGCAACAGGCAGATGCCGGAATTGCGGAACATATTTTTGAAGGAAGAAGTGCTTGACAGATTTGACCGTGCTGTTTTTAGGGCATCATTGACAGGGTGATGGCGTCTGAAACATGTTCATTAAGCAGTGTCAATACATGTGGAAATATTCCATTTATTACCTACACTTAACCAAATAAACATACCCATGTGAAACCAGGCATGGACGAGCTTGGTTTGACAACAATAAAGAGCGAAGCTGTTTATGGGGAAATCGCTAAAGATAAAGGAGATAAAATTATGCAACCTTTTAAGGTATGGGTATTTTCGGATTTAATCGAAAAAAAACAAAAGAATATTTAAAATACCAGTATATCAACGCAATTATGACTGGTCTAATATCCAGTGTGAAAAACTTTATCAGGATATTATGAAGGCAAATGAACAGGACCACAAGCATTTTACAGGAACAATTGTCTATATTGTGGGCCATGATGGCAGCAACTTAAACGAAGTATTGATTATAGACGGACAGCAACGCTTTACTACTGTGTATATTCTTTTAAAGGCGCTTTACGATGCTGCAAAAGGGGTATCAGTCAGAATAGAAACCGAAATAGAAGAAGTAATGTTTAATAGAAACTGCGGTGAAAAATATAAGCTTAAATTGAAACCGGTGAAATCGGATAATGAGCAATTGCAGCTTCTGATTAAAGATAAAATTGATGAAATGGATAGAAATTCTAATATCTATAAAAATTATGTTACTTTCAGTAATTTGATTCAGGATACATGCACATCGGGCTTAGAGTTGAGCGATATCCTTAATGGTATTAAAAAGCTTGAAATGGTAGAAATTGTCCTGGATAAATCGCAGGGCGACGAACCACAGAAAATTTTTGAGTCCATCAATTCAACCGGGCTGGAATTAAGTTTGGCAGATTTGGTTAGAAATTACCTGCTTATGGATGATGAAAACCAGGATGAACTCTCAGATAAGTAAGTCTGTAAACGGCAAAAATGCATATCGTTTATTTACGGAACATTGTGAAGGGAATAATCTAAACCACGAAGATATGTTGAAAAATTGCGGAGGACATCGAAATATTATGGAGCTTTTATAGGTGAAAATAATTTTTATAGTGAGGAAGTTTCAGCCTATCTGGGAGCTTTCTATTACTATTAAGCAAACAACAATTGTTCCTCTTTTGTTCAGGATGTTTGACGACTTTGAGGATAAGAATATTGACGAAGAAACCCTTTGCAAAGTGTTGAAATATTTACTTACATATCTTGTCAGAATAACTGCTTGTGAAATTAACAAGAATTTGTCAAAATTTATGAAATCCATGTATGATAGGGTAATTGACGGGAATTATGACAATTACTATGAAAAATTTGTCATCTTTCTTAATGATTCAAAGACAAATGACCGTATGCCTACCGATAAGGAATTTGGAGATGCACTTATTTATAAACCGCTTTATAAGAAGCCGATTTGCAAGTTTGTGCTTTGTGTAATTGAGAACTCCACGAAAGAGCATCTTAATGTCAGCAATCTTACTATAGAACATATTTTACCACAGAAAGCAAATTCTGCAGTATGGAAAAAAGAAGTTGGCGGTAATTATGGTAAAGTATATGATAAGTACCTGCATACACTTGGGAATTTAACGATTACAGGGCATAACAGTGAATTGGGAACGAAACCATTTAACGACAAAAAGAAAATCATTCGTGATAATTCAAAGGCTAATGTGTTGAATAAGGAAGTTTTATCGGCAGATAAATGGGATGAAGAGTCAATTTTAAAGAGAGCAAAGACGCTATCTAATATTTTAATTGGCGAATTTGAATATATTGAGAAACATGCTGATGTTATCGAAACAAATGAATTGAGCTTTGGAGTCAATAGTGGCATTAATTTTACGAAAACTAAGCCGGAGGAATTTTCATTCGTTGGTGAATATGTTAAAGTATTAAGCTGGATTGATTTACTCGCCAAGTTCATTAATATTGCTTATGATTGGGATATGGAAACATTTCATGACTTGGCGGAAAAGGACTATTCGATTTCAAATGCAGACAGAGTATATATAAGCAATGATGAAAGAAAACTCCGAAAAGCCAGGCAAATTGGCAATAGTGGTATTTTTTATGAGGCCAATCTGTCAGCAAATAATATCATTTCATTTATTAAAGATTTGCTGTTAAAGATGAAATTAGAAATTGAAGATTTCAGTTTCTCCCTGTCAGATACACTTTTTGATATCAACGATGAAAATACCTGGTCAGAAGGGTTTGTGCCGGTTGGGAAATTATTTTATAATTTGATGGAAGATCTTATCAATAAATCAAAGATTACTAAAGCCGAACTTGAAGAACTGAAAACAAAAGAATACACCAAATCATTATTCTGTGGCACAGATTATCCGGCAGTTGCAAACCACAGGACAGGCAATATGGCAACTCCGCTTGCAAGAGATATAGGGCTAAACCGTTACGGTTTGATGATTCTGATATTTACATTTCTACGCAGTTTTCGGAGACCAGCAGGGACGCTGTGATTGAATGGTACAAAGGGCATTTGATATGATTATTTTTCGGTTGGAAACCGGCATTGGGAAATTATCAAATTTTCCTGCAAAATAAAGGCAGGGAATGGAATATCTGGGTAAAAAGCAGGCAAAGGGCTATCGGACAGGAGGAACATAAACATGGCGGAATTAGGTCAAGTATTTACAAAGGGCAATGTTGCCCATTATATGGTTTCCTTATTTGATTTGCCCAAATATGCCAATATAATGGAGCCATGTTTTGGAACAGGCTCTTTTTTGGATGCCCTTATGCTGCATGGATTTATAAATGTTACTGCCTGTGAGATAGATAAAGGGCTATATGAAGCAACGAAAAGCAAGTATCCCCAATACCGGCTTTTCAATGCGGACTTTCTTAAATATGATGGAGCTGAAAAATATGATGGTATTATTATGAACCCGCCGTACATCCGCCAGGAGAAAATTGACGGGCTGGAAAGCTTTGGGATAACAAAGGAAAAACTACGTTGCATTCCCATTTTTGCAGGGCTTCCCAGCACGGCAAATATGTATATGTATTTCATAATGAAAGCCATTGATTTGCTTAAGGAAAATGGCCAGTTGACTGTGATTTTCCCAAGTAGCTGGATGAATGCCAAAACAGGGGCAGAGTTTCAGGAGCTAATGCTTTCAGAATGTGGATTAGAAAAAAAAATACATATTTATGGAGATGTATTTGAGAGAGGGGCGCTGGTTGAAGTTGTTATACTCAAGCTGATAAAGGGTCGGCTGGATTTGATTGTGGATGAAGAATTTTTGGAATCAAAAAACGGAAAACTTGCCGTAGTTCCGGTAAATGAAAAAAAGGCATTTCAGATGTTTTCTTATCCGTTTTCCGAATTAGCAACTATAAAAAGAGGACTGACAACAGGCTGCAATGAGATGTATATTAACCCTGATTTGTCCTGTGAAAATGATAAGTGTTTTAAACCCATCATTTCTTCGCCCAAAAGCATCGAAGGATATACGACATTGAATGCCCGTCTAGACAAATTGTTTTTTCCAACGGATGATGCAATGTCAAACGAGATAGAAAAATACTTGGATTTTTGGAAACATAAAATAATGAAAGAACAGAAACCAAAAACGTTATATTTAAAAGTAAACAGCAGTGAAAAATGGTATGAACTGCGCGAAATATGCGGTGAAGGCATTTTATTTAGTTATTTTGTCCGTAATGATATGAAATTTGTAATGAATGAGACGAGTGCTTTCGCACGTGACAATTTTTATGTTATCAAACCCAAAGTAGACAAGTGGGTGCTATTTGCGTTGTTAAACAATTATTATACGTATTACCAGTTGGAATTAAGCGGGAAAAGGTATGGCGCAGGATTGTTGAAATTGCAGAGATATGACATAGAGGAGCTGACATTTCCGGAATATGGGCTTATTTCAAGGGAAGATAAAAAGGAAATGGAAATATTAAGCCGTAAGCTGATCGATACGGGCGATTCAACTTATGTGGGGGAGATAACAAAGCTGGTATCCAAGCATAGCGGTGTGGACTATGACGAAATCACAGAAAGATATTTTGCTGTTAAAGCAAGCCGGTTGGAGGTTAATTGAAGTGGGGATAAATGTAGTCAGTTTATTTTCCGGTGGGGGCGGTTTGGACTTGGGGTTTGTATCGGAAGGTTACAATGTTATTTGGGCCATTGATAACAACAGGAATGCAGTCGAAACTTATAAAACCAACATCGGAAATCATATTATATGCGCTGATATTAACCGGATGGATATCAGTAAAATACCGCATGCCGATGTGGTAATTGGCGGACCGCCATGCCAGTCGTTTTCATTGGCGGGCAACAGGAATGTGGAAGACGAACGTGGGCAGCTTGTCTGGAAATATATTCATATAATAGAGCAGGTTAAGCCAAAGGCATTTGTTTTTGAAAATGTTACAGGATTGCTTTCTGCTAAAAATGCACAGGGGGAAAAAATAATCGAGCTGTTAAAAGTTGCTTTTAAAAACATTGGCTATACTATAGAGCAACAGGTTATGAATGCGGCAGACTATGGGATTCCCCAGAGAAGAAAGAGGGTTATAATTGTCGGATTGAAGGATAAGAAATTTGTATTTCCAAAACCGACACATAGTGAAGATGGCATTCATTTAAAACGTTATGTAAGCGTTGAAGAAGCATTGGGAGACTTGCCGGAAGCCATAAGGGATGAAAGGGGCCATGTGGAATATCCGATGCCGCCTCAGAACGAGTACCAACGGTATGTAAGGCGCAGCGTTAAAGTTACGGAACATTTTATGCCTCAAATGAGTGAGCTGGATGAATATATCGTAAGCCATGTGAAACCGGGCGGGAATTATAGGGATATTCCTGCGGATGTCAATTCCAGCAGGATAAAACGTTTGCAAAGAGACGGTGGGCATACGACCTGCTATGGCAGATTATCCCCGGATAAACCATCTTATACCATTAACACTTATTTTAACCGCCCGAATGTTGGATGTAACATTCATTATAAAGCGGACAGGCTGATAACGGTACGGGAAGCATTAAGGCTGCAGTCTTTTCCGGATGACTATGTGATTGTTTCCAGCAGTAAACAAGGCAGAAACCTAATTGTGGGAAATGCCGTACCTCCAATGCTGGCTGGCGTTATTGCCCATGAGCTGAAGCATTATATCGAAGAGGAATAAACTATGTGGGTATCATATTCGGATTCTGAAGTGAACCGGTTTCATCCAATATGTGAACGTGCATTAAACGATGCATTAGGGATGATTGGGAAAGAAAAGCAATATAGAGTGCTGCACCATCGATACACAGGACCTCTTGAGATGGACTATGTGATACAGAACATAGCGACCGGCAAATATCTGTGCGTTGTTGAGGTGAAAAGAACCCCGGCTGATGTGCATAGTGTGAGATATCAATTTCAGGCGATGTCATATGTACAGATGAATGCGGGGCAGTCAGAGAAACCGTTCTATATTTTGACTAACTTAGAATATGCTTTTTCGTTCCGGTATGATGCTGCCAGGCCTGGTGTTTTCCAACAGATGCTTGAGCCGGGCCTGTCTCATATCGGAAGCTTTGAAACGGATGAAGAAGATATTTTTGTTGGGAAACTGGCAGGGTATTTTAGCAAGTGCTTAACGGATTATATGAATGATTCTTATAAATATTTGGTTACCCTCGAAGAATTTGCCAATCATATGGAGCAAATCAAGGAAGAGCCAAGGAGGTGGAAAACTCATTTGGCTGTCCTTTTGTATGAATATATCAGAGGGGCGTTTACTTTTATCAATCGAAATGAGTTGAGGGATATCAGGCTTTTTAGCAATGATGTGGCGAAAATCTGTAATGAGGCCGCCCGCATAAACTTTAAGGATATTTTCCATTATTCGGATGAGGCATTTGAACGAACAGTGGATATCGACAATAGTGTCTTGGTTGATTTGTACGATTTTGGAAACCAAAACGTGAATGGTGATTCGATAGCAGGTATTCTTCACGCTATCGTATCCGAGGGGCATGAACATGATGGAGAGGTTCCTACGGATTTGGAACTGGCAAGGATTGTGGCAGAATTGGCGAAATACAGTTGTGGTGAATTGTCTGATACGGATAGGGTGTGTGACCCGGCTGCCGGAAGCGGAAATCTGATAAGCGCTGCCATACCTACATTTAATTTGGTGCCTGCACAAATTGTTGCTAATGATGTCAATAGCAAATTGCTGGAATTATTGTCTCTGAGAATTGGTTTGCATTATGCAGAAACCATAAGTTTGGGGAACTCCCCTGCCATTTGCAACTATAATATATCGGATGTAGAACCCATATTTTTTCAAAATGTAAAGGCTGTCGTAATGAATCCTCCATTTTCGGCCGGAATTAATTGTGTTGCGCGCAAACTGCCGTTGTATAGAAGCATTAGAAGGCTGACGGGAAACGATGCAAGGACTAACATCGGTCAAATGCCATTGGAAGCCGTCTTTCTTGAGCTGGTTATTGAACTTGTGCAACCCGGTACAACCATATCCTGTGTATTTCCTAAAACCCATTTAATGGGGCGGGGGCAAGAGGCCAGAGCGATAAGGAGATTGCTGCAGAATCCATTCGGCCTTCATTTAGTGTTTACCTATCCGGGGGATGAAATATTTGATGATGTGACAAAGGACACTTGTGTCCTTGTGGGCAAAGTCGGAGTGCCATCCGACTATGTGAAAGTGGTATCCAGTTACGATAAAATCCCCAATATCGACATCCACAGATTTGCAAAAACATTGCCCAATGATGCTTCCGAAAATTTTTCCCCAATGATGCCGGGGATTGTAGTAAGGAAAATTCCGGCACAGGAGCTTGCCGATAAGGTGGAAGATGGCTGGCGGATGTTTCATAGCGAAATGGCGGATGCTGTTACTTTTGTGAAAGAGAACTTCCAGGGTTCCGGGCATTTTATGGAGTTAGCCGGACTTGGCTATCCCATTAAGCGGGGAAAAGCCGGAAACAATGGCGGCAGCGATATTATGTATTTCAATTCAAGGGCGGATTTATATGAACAGTTTGAAGGACAGGATATTGTCCTTTCTGTTGGGATGCGTAATGCCAAGTTGGACAGCTTTAACATTGGTTTTGGAGACAGCGGCTTTTTGGATGTTTCGGATAATGCAGAGGATATTGTAGATGCCATTATTGATGCGTATAATGCCCTTCCGGACAGAGAAGGAAGGCAGCAGCGCATAAGAAAAACAAATCAAGAGTGGAAGAAAATATTAAATAAAGAAAGCAAAGGGAAATTCCCTGCAAATTCAGTGTTGATTCCCAGAGCTATTAGGACAACAGGAAGGAGTTACTTATCCCAAAATCCGGTATTTGTTTCGACAAATTTTGTTGTTTGTTCACTGCCGTCTTTGGATAAGGCAATCATGTTGTCAACATGGATGAGTACGATTTTTTATCAGCTAATATGCGAGGTGTCTTCAAAAGACCAGGAAGGCATGAGGAAAATGGAGGTTTCGGATATTGAAAAGACATATGTGCCGTCTTTGGATACGGTAACACAAGAAACGATAAATGCTTTGGCTGCGGAATGCGATGCAATAAAATTTTTAAACCTTGCTGCCCCGGAAATTAGAAAAGTGGATAGAATCTGGGCCGATGAGCTTTTTGGGGAAAATGGGGAGGATGTTTTGAATAGGGCCAGAAGAATGTTGGAATACCTGGTCAATAGACGGAACCCTTGATAAAGGCAGGGAGGAATGCTAAGAGTACTGTATATAATAATGTATCGGATGAACTTTTGGATAGACTGACATACGAACCTCCATAGGAAAAGCGGGGTTGTGTTTCAAAAAAGCCTGGTTTTGGGGTGTTTACCTGGCTTTATGTTAAAAAGATGACAGAAAAATGGCAGATGTAAAAATATATATGTAACCAATATTAGAAGCGAAAAATAAATGGTAAATAATTTGTCGGTTTTCTCCAAACTGGAAAATCCGATGGGTTATTTACCATTTTGTTATGCAGCTATATAATTTATTAGCATGAATAGTATTATTTTTAAAAATAGATTTGCTTAAGTGAAATGAAAATTTATAGAATTTAATTTCTATGCTGGTTAAAAAATATTAATTCTAAAATATTTAAAAAAAATAATATTAAAATAACAAGAAAAAGTTTGGAAAGTATTTCCAATTTTATGAAAACAAAGTATAATTATAACGTATGGATTTACTATTTTAAATAGAAAGGGGGGGGAAGAGGGGATTGCGCTGGAAACATGTGAGGATTTATCCGCATTTGTTTCTTTTTTTATACAATGAAGGCATTATGCCACAACACTGTTTTGATATGGATACTTATCAAAACATACACTTTTTATGGCGTAAAGAGGTACATAGAATAAGCGTCTGTTAAAGGATATGTACTTCGCGCGGCAAGTAAGGGGGAATCCTCCTTACTCGATTTCAAATGATGTATTTTACAAAGGAGGTATCATGGATGAAACAGTCCAGAAGAAAATTGTTAGGAATTTTGCTGACAGCGTCCATAATAACAGCGACGGTATTTCCAATGCAGGGTACGGCGGCAGAAGGGATTGACCGTGAAGTGAAAAGTGAGGCGCAAAAGGATGAAGGAATGGAAACGCAGGGAGCATTGCCGGGAACAGGGATAAAGACTCCGGGAGAAGGCGAAACGTCAAAAGGGCTGCCGGAAAACCCAAATGCGGCAGGGGAGTTGTTGAACACAGTTTCCGGCAATATATTGCTCTCAGACGACTCTTTGATTATGCCGGCTGATTATGATATTAACCAGCCTGTTATTGAAGGGTTTGAATTTGAGGAGAATGGGCAAACATTAGACCAAAATGGAACCCTTCACTTCAAGATGCAAGCCTATGATGCGGATGGTGATATTACCAAAGCTATCGTTGAAATATCAAGGGAAAGTGGCTATAGCAATACGGAAACAATTATATTAAAACATAGTGAAGGAAAAATGTATACAGGAACTCTTTCTTGCAGTAGGATTATAGATTATGAGGGCAAGTATTACATTTCTAAAATTAGACTGGTGGATAGTAGGAATAATTACGCCGAAAAAGCTATTACGGAAAATGGACAACATCTTTATACATTTACAATCAAAAAGAGTGGAAAAGTATCTGTTACAGATTTTCAAATTCAAAAAAATGCTTCCGGTTCAGATGGGAAGTTAAGGGTGGGAGATACGGTAACATATACAGCTCATGTAGAATTTGAAGGTATGAATCCCACAAGTGATATAAATATGTATTTGTATGCGATAAAGAATAGCTCTCAGGCTTCAAAATCTGCAAAAACGACCTATGATGCAGCATCCAAAACATTGACAGGCACTTATACGATTGCAAATGATACTTATCCGTCAGAGTGGGACTTAAATTATATTCGGATATATGTACAGAAT
>Ga0224748_10061_pt1 | contig 23135 bp, 17 predicted proteins | sample LIM_F_Water_Neg_FD_182074 | JGI IMG/M metagenome (GOLD analysis project Ga0224748, IMG submission 182074) | Enriched cells from gastrointestinal tract of the lab mouse from Pacific Northwest National Laboratory (PNNL), Richland, Washington... | ecosystem: Host-associated > Mammals > Digestive...
CACTGTTCTTGGACAAATCAGGAGGGACAACTTATGGCAATAATTACAGAACAGAATTCAATAACTGATATCCTGAAATATCAGCCAATGAGATGTGACACTCACTTTAAACACAACATTATATTAGCCAGTGATTTTTTTTCAAATCCAGATATAGATTGGGTATCTCTAGGTTCTATATTAAATAACGTGCGCAATGGAATGAATGTTAATACAGAATATTACTCTATGGAAGAGACAGATTATCACTATCTTTCAGTATCACAAATAAAAGAATATGGATTATCTAATAAAAATCAGAATTTTCTAACAGAATATGTAACAGAACTTCCCAGTTATTTTGAACTGGAAAAAAACACCTTACTGATTACACGTTCAGGCACAATCGGCGTTGCTATATCTACAGACCATGCATCATTTAATATGGATAATAAGCACTACATTGCTTCGGGGTTTGTTATCACTGCCGAATTAAAAAATAACATTTCGTCTGCGACAATTGCAAATTATATCAATATGTTTCCTGTACAACGATATTTAATAGCAATGTCAGCCGGCGCTTGTCAAAAAAACATATCGCAACCTGTAATTGCAAATCTTCCAATCCCTTCAATTTTATTAAAACCAGGGAATCATTGCGAAAATATTTTTTCCGAATACGAAGAAACCAGCAAAAAAATTCTGGATGCCATTGCAATAAATGAAGTTAAACTCGAGAATCTCAAAGAAGCTACTTCTAAAAAAATAATAAATCAACTCGTCAAAGAATATTCATAAATCATTATTTTTTAATAATAAAAAAGCTGCAATTTCGGTAGTCTTCCTACCAACAATTGCAGCTTTTAGTATTATAACATCCAGAATGATTTTTCTCAACTTTAGATTCTATTCTTTCTGCCCTTCCAGATGGATGTGGGAATATCAAACACTCATCGGATATTATACACACTCTTCAATCGGATGCCTTTCGCTTCTCCGGAAATAATCTTCACCCGCTTCTCGTCCCCGTTGATATCAAAATAATTATCTGAAAGCACAAGATCTTCGGCAGCATTCTGTATCTCTACGCTTTTTGCGTATGCGTCCGCCGATACAACGATCTCCTCCCCCTCTATACGATAAGAAAGATTAGGATCTTCATATCTGAAATACTTGGGATAAGAGAAAATAACGGTTCCTTCGGATATTACTTTACCCTCCTGCCGCAGTTCATAGCTCACATACTCTGAAAATATATCAGCCTTTGGCAAAAGTACCTTATCAAGCCATATACTGGAAAGCGCCGGAACTTCAAACTCCTTTGTTCCCCCATCGTATATAATCTCCGCTTTTGCATTCCGCAGCGCCCATGAGACCTGCACCCTCTGTTCTTTCCTGGTCTCGTTCGCCACATTCAGCCGGACAGACTTTTCAAATTCAAAATGCTCGCGATTCATATCGGCTTCCTGCGTCATCATCCCTTCCTCCTGGCAGGAGATCATAAGCGGTGCAAAAAACCGCTTCTCTGCGTAATGTAAAGCCTTCCATCTTCCGCAATAATCTATAGAGGACCAGGAAACCACCGGCCAGCAGTCGTTGAGCTGCCACACGATCGCACCCATACACCGCCCCCTGTTCCTTCTGAAATGCTCCACTCCGTACCTGATTGCATCTGCCTGAAGAAGCTGCGAGGCATAAATTACATTCTCAAAATCCGAAGGATACAGATAAATCTGCTGCATATAATTCATGATCTTTCCGTTCGCGCCATATTGCCTCTGATGCTTTTCCATAACATATGAGAAGATGTTCTTATCCTTCGGGTCATCCGTAAAGGTCTCGATCGTCTTCTCAGCGGGAAAGGACTGGAACCCAAATTCAGATGCATAACGGAAGAAGTATTTGCGATACTCGGAAAACGGCCTGTTCCCATGCCATACTTTCCAGTAGTGCACGTCGCCTCTGTCCGGACTGTTCGGCTCATCGAACGCTCCTCCCGACGAAGGACTGGCAGGCCAGTAAAATGTCTGCGGGTCATACTCCTTTAAGATTTCCGGAATCATCTGCTCATACATAATGATATAATCCCGCACTTCCGTCTTCTTCGTCACCCAGTGATGCCCTTCCTCCACGAACATCTCCATCTCATTATTCCCGCACCAGAGTCCCAGAGACGCATGGTGGCGGAGACGCTTTATATTATCGATAAATTCCCGGCGGATATTCTCCTTAAATTCCGGCGTCAGCTCATATACGGCGCAGGCAAACATAAAGTCCTGCCATACGATAAGCCCCAACTCGTCGCAGATATCATAAAACCAGTCGTCCGGATAATAACCGCCGCCCCATACACGGACTGCGTTATAATTCGCCGCCGCGCATTGATCGAGAAGCTTCCTGGTAGTTTCCGGCGTCACTCTTCCGAGAAGGTGATCCTCCGGGATATAGTCCGCTCCCATGGCAAAGATTGCCACGCCGTTCACTTCATGTGCAAAACGCGCTCCCCACTTATCTTTATCTGTCCTCATAGTCATGGTTCGAAGACCGATCCTTCTTTCCCAGATATCGGCGGCTTCCCCCTGCGCATATAACGTCACCTTTACGGTGTAAAGCGGCTGTTCGCCATAACCATTGGGCCACCAGAGCATAGGCTGTTCAATACTGATTTCTTTCGGAGAATCCTGATAACTCTGAGTTCTTCCGTCCGGAGCCGCGATTTCTACGGTATAAGACGTATCCGGCAAATCCGATACGGATTCGTCCTCTACCTGAAAGTGCAGGACGACCTTCTCTTCAAGATGTTCCTGCCTGATATAAACACTGTCCAGCCTTGCGCCTTTCACCCCGATCAGAGACACATTACGAAAAATCCCGGCGTCCGGCAAATGTGCCCCCCAGTCCCATCCGAACATACAATGAGCTTTTCGAATATGAACGAATCCGTCCATCGCATCTTCCGATCCCCTGGTTCTGCATTTTGAGAATTCATCTCTTATGAATCTTAACGGGGAATGGAGTACGACCCGCAGAATATTCTCCTTATCCCGTATATCCTGCGTCACGTCATACTCCCAGACCCGGTGCATGTTAAACGCCTTTCCCACATGCTTCTGATTAAGATAGATATCAGCGATCGTATCTAAACCGTCAAACCGGAGCAATATCTTATCCTGCGCCGGCAAATCTTCATCTAAATCAAAGCAGGTCTCATACTCGTAATCCTTCTCCATCAAGGAGAGCGCGGCAATCTCATTGTCCTTCCAGAAAGGATCCTCCATATTTCCGTTGCGAAGCAAATCGGTATAGACCGTTCCCGGTACCACCGCCGGCTGATAATCCTCCCCGATACACCGCATCCGCCAATTCCCCTTCAATATCTGTTGTATCACTTGCTCTCCTCCTTATATTTGAAATCATTTATATGTCTTTTACTCTGCTTTCGGGTACTCGTTACATAATAACCGATACGGTTCCTCATCTTCCTCGATTTCCGGAAAACGCCCTATGGGTTCATAGAAACGGTTGTCATGCTCGTCGTCATTACACATGGAAACTTCTCCAAGCAATACGTCTCCGCCTCCCTCTTCTACATGGAAGTCATGATACATATACGGATAAATCGTAATACTTTCTCCCGGCGTTAATCTTACTTTTGTTCCTGCCGGAACCGTAAATTCACGTCCGTCACAATTCACCGTGACATCCGTATCTGCAAATTCGCCGTCTTTCGTGGAATTATAAACCGTAATCAATACATTGCCGCCGCCTCTGTTGATGATGTCCTCCATCTTATTCCAGTGGAAATGCATGGGCGCCATCTGTCCTTCCTTCACAAGAAGAAGCTTCTCCGCATAGGTCTTCGTATATTTATCCAGCTTCAGGTTCCCGTTCCGAATCGTAATAAGCGAGAACCCTACTTCGTCGAATCTGCCAAGGCCATAATCCGTGATATCCCATCCCAGCATATTGTCTCGTATCTCATCATATTCCGCTCCCTTTGTCTCCCACTCCTTCGCGGACCATTTACAAAACGGAGGTATCTCAAAACCATGAGCCTGTATCATCTCTTCCATATGTCTGATTTCTGCATTAATTTTTGATCGTTTCATCTTTCTTATCTCCTTACTATTTTAATTTTACATGATTGCTTATTATTTTGAATATCTACAGTCCAACAGACCTTCCGCCTCTTCTTTCACCTGGTCTAGCTGCTCTCCTGTAAGGAATGTCAGAACAATCCGTTTTTTCTCTGAAGTAAACGGCTTCATCTGATGGAGGCTCCCTTCCTTTATATGATATGGTTTCCCATAGACGCTGGAATTAGCCGGCTCCAGCCCAACGACGTAATCTCCTGACGCGATAGATTTCCACTGCATAAAATAGGGAAGTTCCCTGAGATTATACTCTATTTTCAAGCCGATTCCCAACCCTTTATTGATAATCGCGGCAAATGTATTGCCCTCCTGGTCCGCCGCCATCTCATGCAGGAATACGTACTCTGGTTCATTATCCTTCGGCGCTTCCATCTTATTCCAATTCATAACATTCATCGCCGCCGTCTCGTCTCTTGGCGTTACCCTTCCGGTCGGTATCACAATCTCGGAATCTTCGCACAGCAACGGGTATCCGACGTTCATATGATACAGAAGCATCATTGGCTCTGTCCGGAACCCTTCATTCGTAATCTCATCCTCAATACAGATACGGTTCTGTCCGTACCGGGTCGTAATCTTCCTCCTAAGCACGAGATTTTCCCCGAACAGCTCTGCCTCCCGCATCTCTCCCGACAACGTTATCGTATAGTTATCGCCTTCCCAGCAGGCGTCGGCTCCCACATGCTCCGCCGGCGTCGTGCGTATCCTCCCATGCATAGGATAGTCTTTGCCGTCGACACGGCAAGGGGCGCAGATATTCTCAAGCCCGCAGGTAAATAACATTCCCCCCATGATACTCCTCTGTGCTTCCGCCCCGTTAGTATCATAATGATTCCGCCCCATCAGTCCCGGCTTTGATAAGAAGCTGATATTATAACCCAGGAAAGAGACGTCCGCGATATCCATACATTTATCCGCCGTCACCGTAAATCTCAAGGGACCGTTTTTTACTTCGTATGCTTTCATCCCCCTTGCTCTTCCTTCATCATAGGTCACCGGACGAACATTCATGATCTGCTGCATACTCCCGGTTAAACTAAGTAAATTCCTCCTGCTTTCCATCTGTCATTCACCTTTCCCTGAATCAATTCCCGCCTGACCCGCTTCTAATAACTCCAGAACCCGTTTCGCTTTCAGAATCTCTTCCTTGTTTGTCCGTAGAATGTTATATTCACTGAATCCCGGGAGCCCCATATGAATACGCGGATTTCGATGGATCATGCCGCTGTCTGTACTCTGCTTTCCTGACATATGAAAACTGGCGGCATGGACGTCCTCTATCATTTGACGGATTATTTCCGCATTGACCCCGCTCCCCACCAGAATTTCAATTCTTCCATCCGCCTGCAGGATCAGATTCTTCAACACTTCTTTTCCTTCCGCACAGCAAGAAGCCTGTCCCGATGTAAGAATCGTATCCGCTCCTGTCTCTATGGCTTCCTCCAATGTCCTGTATGGATCCCTACATACGTCAAACGCCCGGTGTAAAGTTAAATGCAACGAATCGGCACATTCTCTGACCGCTCTCATCCTGTCCACATCCAAATTCCCGTCCGCTCTTAAACATCCGGTTACAACTCCGTCCGCTCCCAATTCCCGAAACATCCGGATATCTTCTTTGATCATCTGAAATTCTGCGTCCGTATATAAAAAATCTCCAAACCTTGGCCGAATCAGCACATTCAATTCTATATCGCACATCTTACGGATCTGTTTAAACTGACTCACTCCGGGCGTTGTTCCCCCTATGATCAGGTTTGAACAAACCTCCAGACAGTCCGCGCCGCCTTCCTGCGCAATTTTCGCGGACTCTGCCGAATCAACACAAACTTCCAGCTTTGTTTTCATCTTCTCTCCCATCTCTTGTAAGAAAGGCAGTTCTTTCTATACATGATCTAAGAACTGCCTTTCTTCGATTACTTACTTTTTTTCGATTACTTACTTCGATTGCTTGCTTTATTTCGATTCTTTCCACTCGTCGATCTGTTTCTGCATCTCTTCGATAACCTTGTCAATTCCTGTAGCTTCTAATTTTTCCTGAAGCTTCGGCAGATATTCCTCCGGATCAACGCTTCCTGTATACAGAGATTTCCCGAACTCATCCAGTACGTTTCCAAATCCGGCCACCTCTGTGCTCACCGGCTCAAGATCAAAATCAAATCCAAAGGACGGCGCCGCAACTGACGAATCGTTAAATTCTTTGAAGGTCGCCCATTTATCAACCGGCTCATTCTCCAGTACATAGGTATTAAACAGTCCGCCCTGTACCCAGTAAGATACTGAATAATTCTTCCTGGTCTCTTCATTCAGCTTAATCTTGTTCTCGTATACATATGGTTTTCCTTCAGCCTCCGCCGCTTCATCGGCCGGAACTTCCACTTTATCCCAGTGCTCTCCTTCGATGCCATAGTTCAGCAGATTCCTGAGATATTCGTCCGTGTTGATCAGGTTCAGCAGTTCTACAGCTTTTTCCGGATGCTTCGTCTGTGCGTTAATCGCCGTAAGAGCGCCGCGGGCGGAGAGATTCGTCACATATGTATCCATAATCGGGGTCGCCACTACTTCATATCCAAGATCCTTACCCCATACCAGCTCGGCATACGGCTGTCCGTCGCCCTTTGTCACGAAGCGCTTTACCGCCTTGTCGTCTGACGCTGTGGCGGCGTCCTTATTAATATAACCTGCCAAATAATATTTGCGCATTGTATCCAGGGTGGACTTCATCTTATCTGTCTCGAACACGTTCTTAACCGTCAGTGTGTCGTCTCCATATTCGATACCTACCGGATTCTGAATCAGGTCCATGTAGATAGGTGCGGAATAGCTGCTGGTGAGATACATCGGCACCACGTCCTTTTCCTTCTCCTTGATAATCTCAAGCCACGGCTCTAAGTCTTCCAGACTATGAATCTCGTCTACCGGAACATTATATTTATCAACATATTCCTTGGTAAATACCCACATAGGCATACTTCCGATCTCTTTTTCACTTGGAACGCCGTAGGTCTTATCCTGTACTTTTGCCGCCTCCCAGAAACGCTCGTCGATGGTTTTGTACATCTCCGTATCTTTAATATAGTCGTCTATCTGAAGAAACGCGCCCTTATTGGCGTTCTGAAGATAGTTATTCGCCCAGGAACAGGTAAAACACAGATCCCAGTCGTCGCCTGTATTGATCACAACCTGCATTTTCTGGTCATAATCGCCCCATCCTGCCGTATTGACTTTCAGTTTTACGCCGATCTTCTCGGTTATATATTCATTAACCTTATCAAGAACCCGCTCCTGATCTTTCTGGGCGTCGCCAATCTGCCACCAGGTAAGTTCCACAACCTCGTCTCCGCTGGAATTCGTCTCCGCTTTTTTTCCGCCGCATCCGGCCAGCAGACCGGCTGTCATCACCGCCGTAAGGCCCGCCGCTGCAAATCTTTTAAACATATTATACTTCATGATATATTCTCCTTTCTAATTCTACTCTTTTACCGCCCCAACTGTCAATCCATTCACGAAATATCTCTGGAAGAATGGATAAGCAAAAATAATCGGTAACGTTGAAATCACAACGATTGCCATCTTAATCGTCTCTTTGGGCATATTCGCCGCCGCCGTAATCCCGTCGACTCCCATCGTGGCTTTATTATTCGCAAGCCAGTCGATGGAACTTTCGATCTGAATCAGCAGATATTGCAGCGGGATCAAATCTTTATTGTCCATATACATCATAGCGTTAAACCAGTCGTTCCAGTATCCCAGCGTCAGGAAAAGACCGATCGTCGCAAGTCCCGGAAGCGCCATCGGAATCACGATCTGGAAGAAAAGTCTCCACTCGGACGCCCCGTCGATCTTGGCTGATTCTACCACCGCATCCGGGATACTCGTCTTAAAAAATGTCCGAAGCACAATGATGTTAAACGAATTCAGACAAAGAGGTAAGATCAGCGCCCAGAGAGAATCCTTTAACATAAGTACCTTGGTTACGATCAAGTAATTCGCGATCATACCGCCGCTGAACAACATCGGAATCGTAATTACGGTCGTAAAGAATTTACGGTACGCATATGTTTTCCTGGATAACGCATACGCGTAAGTGCCTGTCAGCAGCAATCCGATGATGGTTCCAACGATAGTGATAAAAATCGTCACGCCGTAACTTCTTAAGATATTTTCCCCGGCGCTAATGATATATTCATAAGCATAGAAGCTTAGCTTTTCCGGAATAAACCGATATCCGTTCATCGACAGTGAAGCCTCGTCCGTAAATGAGATGATAATGACAAAGATAAACGGAATCACACAGATCAGCGACAATACGGTCAGCAATATGTTAAATATGATATTCGTCGGCGTTTTGATCTGGTTATATCTACATTCCTCCGCCTCTATCTTTTTAATCCTTTTCTCCAGTTTTCTTTTAGACATTACTTTTTCGGCCATGTTCGTTTCCCCCCTTTCTAGAATAATGCGTTTTCGTTGTCGACCTTTGATACGATCTTATTTGCGATCATGATCAATACGAATCCGACCGTCGACTGGAACAGCGCCGCCGCGGAACTCATCCCGATCTCACCGCTTGTCTTAAGCGCCCGGAAAATGTATGTATCAAGTACGTTGGTTACCGGATACAGCGGCCCGGAATTCTTCGGCAGCTGATAGAACAATCCGAAGTCTGCTTTAAATATTCCTCCCACGGACATGATAAGCAGAATCGTGATTACCGGTTTCAGAAGCGGCAGCGTAATGTATTTGATCTGCTGCCATTTGGTCGCCCCGTCCAGAACCGCCGCCTCATAGTAAGTCTTATCGATCCCGCAGATTGACGCAAGATAGACTACCGTGTTATACCCCATTCCTTTCCACTGACTCATGAAAATAATGATAAACGGCCAGAATTTTGTCTCTGTGTACCAGGAAACAGGTTCCCCTCCAAACTGCTGGATAACCGCGTTAAAATAACCTTTTTCCGGATTCAGAAATGCAAATACACAATAACTTACGACTACCCATGACAGAAAATACGGCAGGAACATAGAACTCTGATAGATCTTCATCATCCCTTTGTTTTTAATCTCATTCAGCAGTAACGCAAGTACTACCGGCACCGCCACGCCGAGTATGATGAATGTAAAATTGTAAAGCACTGTGTTCCTTACAATGATCCATGCATCGCCGCTGCTGAACAGAAATTTAAAATTGTCAAACCAGACGGTCTCGCTCGTAAATAAATTGTAGAAGAATCCGTCCCCGGACAATCGGAATTTCTTAAATGCTACCAGGATACCGAACAGCGGCAGGTATGCAAAAAACAGAAACCAGATCGCCCCTGGCATGCTTAAGATAAGCAGCTCCTTGTTCGCTTTCAGCCGGATCAGGAAATTCCCTTTCGGCTTATCAGCCTTTTTTGTGTTTACTCTCACTTTTAACCCTCCTTTTGTACCGTCTGTCGACTCAGGAACTCTTTAACAATAATTCACATATTTTGACTTATTCTTTTTCTTCCAGCCCCTTAGCGGTTCGTCAACTTGCGGTGTTTTCTTGATCCATATTAACTATATCATTGTGCACTTTTCATGAAAAGTTGAAAACTTTTAGGTTCATTGCACAAATTCTAGGACAAAAAAATCGTGAAATAATTTGTCCATTATTTCACGATTTTGTCCACTCTAATATTTTTTCATTTCACGCAGAGAAGCAGGCGACACACCGTAGCATTGTTTGAATTTCCGGTAAAAATAGCTGGTATCCGGATATCCTACCTGCTTTGCAATATCATTTATTTTCATATTCGTATTCAGGATCAGATCTTTGGCAATTCCGTTTTTTGTGTTGCTCAGATACTGGGCAAAGGAACACCCCACTTCTTTCTGGAAGATCTGACCGAGATAAGACGCATTCATATGATATTTATAAGCCAGCGTCTTCAGATTCATATCATCTTTATAATTGTGCTGCACCTCGGCAATGATCTGACGTACCACCGGGGTATACAGCGTATCCTCCTCATGCATGCATTCCATAATCTCTGTGATCTCTGAAATAAACGCTGCCTTTATTCCGAGAATGTCGTCCGCGCCGAAGATCGTCTCAATCAACTCTGTCAGATCATAAAACCTGTCAGATTCAAGCCTGTACTCCTTCTTAATATCCTGGAGCAGCATCGCTGTTCTCACCGCCGTCTGATACAGAGAACCGGCGGAAGCGTCTTTGTGCATATTGCTGATGAACAAATCTTCTATATAAGCGGCGGCAGATTCTTTTTCCTTTTTCAAAATATATTTTCTGAGAAGCGCCTCATCCATACGAACCACTTCCGTTTTCCTGCTTCCGATCTGTCTCTGGCTGATACAGCTTCCATATCCCTCGATGATCAGATATTTCTGCAGCTTCTTTGCAGTCTTGTATGCCTCCGGAAGCTGCTCGATACTGCTAAAGCATGAACCTACGCCGATAAAAGTCATGATGTTAAAACTGCTTTCAATCCTGTTCTGCAGTTCAGAAAAATACTCTAACGCTCCTTCTTCATCCGTGCCGCTGTCCAACAGTACCATAAGCAGATTATCCGGCGGGAGATGTACAATCCTCAATCCGCTCTCTTTCTTCAATTCCACAAGAACTTCCGCAATCTTCTTTTCCTTCAGCCTGTCCGCGTTCCACTTCATGACGGCCGCATAGTAATTTCCGTGTCCTTCGCCGATTCCCAGTATTTTTTCATATTTACTGTATTCTTCTTTCAAGGATTTCCCGCTTAAAAAATTTATCCACTGCGTCTTTTCATCGATATACTGTAGTTTTTTCTTATCCGTCTCTTCTAATTTCTGCACGGTTTCCCGAAGCTGACGCTCTAACTCTTCCTCATTGATCGGCTTTAAGATATAATTTTCAACTCCCAGACGAATTGCTTCTCTGGCATAATCAAACTCATCGTATCCCGTCAGGATAATAAAGCGTACCTGCTCTTCCTTCTCCCTGATCTTCCGAAGAAGCGTCAATCCGTCCATCTCCGGCATACTGATATCCGTCACCACAATATGTACCGGCTCTTTCTCCCACATTTCAAGCGCTTCCGTTCCGTCATGGGCCATATGCACCACGTCAAGCCCCAAAGCCTCCCAATCCAGAATATTCCGTAATCCCTGCAGAATTAATTCCTCATCCTCCACAATCATTACTTTCTTCATCATATCTCTTCTTCTCCTCTTCCTTCGCTTTCTTCCGGTTTAAAGCTTAATATAACCCGGAGACCTCCTCCCTGCCTTGACTCTATATGGATTCCATACGACTTGCCGTAGACGGCTTTAAGCCTCCGGTTCACGTTGGAAATCCCGATCGAAGACTGCTTCTTCATAATATCATGATCAAGCTCTTCATTCTTTGCCCTGATCTCGTCCTCCGTCATCCCTTTTCCGTTATCCTCCACGATAATCCTATAGCCGTCTTCTTTCTCCACCGCAATCCGTATAAAATTATCCTGTTCCTTCATACGTATACCGTGTATAAAATAATTTTCAATAACAGGCTGCAGCACGAATTTTATAACCGGCGTCTGCAGATACTCTTCCGGACACTCCACCGCAGACCGGAACTGATTCTGATAACGAAATTCAAAAAGTTCCATATATTTTTTACTGTAATGCAGTTCCTGCGCCAGCGTTATGACGTCCGCTTCTTTAATCTGAGCCCGGAACGTAACCGCAAGACTGTAAAGCATCTTTCCCACTTCCCGGTCGCCGTTGCAAATGGCCTTCATGCGGATAGCTTCCAGTGTATTGTATAAAAAGTGGGGGTTGATCTGGCTTTGAAGCGCCGACATCTCCGCGTTCTTCTGTTCGATTTCCGCGAGATAACGCTTCTTGATATGATCGTCCAGATTGACGCACATCTCATTAAAGCATCTGGAAATAACATCCAGTTCGTCACCGTTCTTATCTACCGTAATCCGCACGTCCAAGTCCCCGTCCATAACCTGGGTCATTCCGTCCAATATCCGGTTCAGTCTCTTCGCAAGCTTCTGCAGATGATATCTTACGAAAAATTCTCCCAAAATCATCACGACGATTCCGACTGACAGAATCATAATAATAATCGATACCGGAACTTTTGCCGCCCTCTTCTTCTCCAGATAGCTTACGGCATGGTACTGTCCGGCAGTGATCTGCTCCACGTAAGCTTCGAGTACATTTTCCAGATCCCCTCTGTCTTTCGCCTCAATAATTTCAGAAATATCGTGCCCCTCCGTAGAATCAAACACGACCGTTCCCGCCTCGTTATATACAAACAGTTCCGCCCGGGAATAATACTTCTGAATCCCCTCGAACCTTTTACTCCTGAATCCCAGGAGCATACAGCCTTTTACCTGCATTGTCGCCGGATCTCGTATCTCTTTCAGGTAAGAGAAGCAGTCTTCTCCCACAAGGTCGCCCTTTTCAAGCATCCTTTTAAATCCCGCGTCTCCCTCCCTTCTGTAGCTTTTCCCGTCCCTCGTGTATTCTGTAATCTCATCCCGCGTATAGCTGTATAACGTGATATGGTTCAGGCTGCCGTATGCCTGAAACGCGTCAACGAAAAACTTATCGATTCCATTATATTCACTGATCTTGTTCTCGCTGTAGGTATCAAGACGATATCGCAGATAGTCCGAAGGCTCGTCCGTCATATAATGCAGAACGTCCTTTAATTCCATATCCGACTTGTATAAATCTTCATGAATATATTCTGCCATATCAGAAGAATCCTCCAGATAGGAGGCAGCCGTCTCACTCATCATCTCTGTATAATTTAGATTCTGTTCTAAAAAACGGTTCTTAGTACTGGTATAAAAATAAGTAACCAACGCTGATATGACACAAACCAGGATAAATGTATAAATGAACAATAATTTATTATATAATTGTTTTGGTCCTTTGATATCCATTTCATGCTCCCTCCGACAGACTGTGCAGATTATATGACGGCACAAAGAGGAAATGCGGCGTTTCTTCCACATTCCCTCTAATCCTGATATTTATTTACTTTCTAATTTCCGCAGAACGCTCTGATTCATAAACATTACGAGGAATCCATAAACGCTTCCCATAAAAAGCACCGTCGTTCCTGCCGATATCTCAAACGCCGCAAGGACGACGCCGAGCGCCACGATGTTCCCCAGAGCAGACACCGGCTTAGCGATCAACAGCGTAACCGCTGTCTTGGCTATCTGTATATTTTTCATCTCATAACGGCTTGCAAGCATATAGAGATTAGGCGTAACAAGGACCGCCGCGGCAAATAATATCATAAATATAATTGTAAACGGAAATATCCTCACCTGCAATGTAAAAAATTCTATATTTGTCCAGCACATGATGATCACAAGCATCTGTCCCGCGCCAAGTCCGACTTTCTGTAAAAAATCAGAACAATAGCCCTTTTTATAATCCTTAACCGCCTTTCCTTCCGTCCCGTGAATCAAACGATTCATCGTATACATCACCGCAGATAACGCCGGAGCCATCGGAATCAGACACAATAAGAACAACGGAAGGCATTCCCTGATCTGTCCCGCGCCGATAAACAAAAGGAATAACAATATCGGGAAATTTGAAATGACAAACAGCAGATTTACAGTGAAAAAATAACACACCTTCTCACAAAACCCTAACACTTTTTCAATATGAAATAATTCATCCATACCGGGAACTCCTTCCTAAATTGATTATGCAATGCTGTACCAGTGTACTGTATCTACACTTCTATCAATATTGTCTTTATTTCATATGCATGGAGATCCATACGAATCTCATCCTGTACAAATTCCGTCGCCGGGCGTTCTCTCAGATCGCACTGCGCCCATGCCCGCCAGGTAAATCCGGGCTTCAGCGCCACTTGCTGTCTGGAACCCGCAAACTCATGGAAACGAACCACGATATATTTTCCGTCCTCTGACTTCTTAACCGCGTCTACTTCCACCTGTTCATTATCGAAGGATAGGAAACTGTCATACCCAAGAATACTCTCTCCTTTTGCAGCCTGCATCGGTTCGTTTAACGCAAAAGCTTCCTTTACGACCTCTCCCTCTACAAAGTCTCCTTTATGCGGAAGCAGGGAATAGATAAAGGCGTGTTCTCCCTGATCCTGGAGATGGTCCGGATGTGTTCCCGCCCTTAAGAGCGATATCCTAAGTACATTGTCTTTAATATCATGTCCGTACTTACAGTCGTTCAGTATACTTACGCCGTAATTTCTCTCAGAGAGGTCCGCCCACCTGTGCGCCACCGTCTCGAACTTCGCCATATCCCAACTGGTATTCCAATGGTTGGGACGCCTTACGTTGCCGTACTGAACGTCATATGTCCCGTAGGTTGACCGGATATCCACCGGAAACGCCGCTTTTAAGAGCTGATGCTGCTCATGGAATTCTACATTTGTCCTAAAATCAATCCTTCTGTTACCGCTGTAAAGAATCATATCCTGCCTGATACAAGAATTCATGTAATTCCACTCCATGTGGATATTCATGCTGAGAGGACCCATCTCTGTTATCTCAAATGCTGTGAGATCCGTGATTTCCCGCATCTTTTCCTGATAGAAGATATCAATATCCCATGCGTCGTTATCAAGGGGCTTATCCTCGAATACCTGGAGCACATTCGCCCTTTGCCCCTCGGGAATCACCTCCCGGGCGCAGGTCTTGTCATATAATCTCGTAATCTGCCCGTACTGGTTCAGAGAGATCTGATAATAAGGCGAATCAATATCCTTTCCGTTGACCGTAAACGCCGCCTTAGGCACGTCCGGCTTGGTTTCCTCGAAAGTTTCTTCAAAGATGACCGCTTTAGTCCCCATCGCCGGCACGCCTCTCACCTCAACATACGTCGCTCCATGTCCTTTTTGGGAGATCAGTTCGTTTCCGGCCGCATCCCTGTAGACGCCGTCGGCGTCGCCCGGAATCGTGATGATCTGATCCATATCCCATCCGGAAGCATTGAACACGGTATATGTATTCTCTTTTTGCTCAAGCACATTTTCAAAGGCTTCCTGTTCTACCCCGCGGGCAATTCCTTCAATATATGCGTAATCCTCCCTGGAATCTTCGTAAACCTCGTGAATGGAAGACCCCGGAATAATATCATGGAACTGATCCGTCAGGATATGTTTCCAGCCTTTCGTCAATTCCTCCTGCTTTGCTCTTCCTATATCTCCCGCCAGGAGAGCGTCCATCACCGTCAGCCACTCGGCCCGGCGGTAAAGCAGTTCCATCTTGCGGTTCATGCGTTTGTTATAAGCCTGGCTTGTATATGTTCCCCGATGATACTCCAGATATAATTCCCCGTCCCATGTATGGACATATTGATTCGTCTGTTCCACCGTTTCATGCAGCTTACGGAAATATTCTCCTGCGGTGGACATCTTAATATTCGGAAGTCCCGGAATCTTATCCATCCTTCTGCGGTATTCCAGCATATCACGGTTTACACCGCCGCCGCCGTCTCCAAACCCGAACGAGATCAGCAGATCTCTGTTCATATGTTTCTCACTGTATGAATCCCATACGCCTTTTACCGTCCTTGGAAGCAGCTTTCCGTTATAAGTATAGAACCAGGAATCCCGTTCGTTCCACGGCTCCGGTGTTGTGATAAAATGAGTCAGGACTTCGCTTCCGTCGATCCCTTTCCACATAAATGTATCGTGAGGCATACGGTTATACTGATTCCAACTGATCTTTGTGGTCATAAACGTGTTGATTCCGGCTTTTTTCAAGATCTGCGGAAGCGCCCACGAATATCCGAATACATCCGGAAGCCACAGATACTCCACATCTCTGTCAAACTCGTCTTTAATGAATTTACTTCCGATCAGAATCTGTCTGGTAAGGGATTCCCCGCTTGTCAGGTTGCAGTCGGCTTCTACCCACATGCCGCCGTCGGCTTCCCATCGTCCTTCCTTTACTCTTTTCCTGATATTTTCATAGATATCCGGAAACTCTTCTTTCATATATTCATAAAGTTGGGGCTGTGTCTGCAGGAAAATATATTCCGGATACATTTCCATCAGACGAAATACCGTTGAAAACGAGCGGGAGCACTTTTCCCTTGTATGCTTAAGCCTCCAGAGCCACGCCACATCAATATGGGTATGTCCCACGCAGTATACGTTAATCATGGAATTCTTATCCATGGAATCGATGCTTCTGTTCAGCTCATCGTCCGCCTGATGAACCGATTCATAGAAGCCCTCGCTTCCCGGATAAGACCAGTCGATACAGTGGCACGCACTGTCAAGCGCCCTCCGAAGTTCATGCCGGACCGGATTTGACTCGTCAAGCTCTTCTATCGTCTGTCTCACCATAGACGCCATATAGTAGAAATCATCAACCTTCTCATCCAGCCACGCCAGATCAGCCCGGGCAATCCTATGTTCCTGCTCCGTCGGGATTCCGCCGCCCTCAAGACCTGACCACAGACGAAAAGTAACGTCCACGTCCCTGCCGCAGAGAGAATCCTCAAAAAACACCTCTTTGTGGTTAACGTCTACTCCCTGGTACATGCTCCCGTTCACATAAATCATGGATTCGAAGCCGGAATTATTTCCTCCTCCGGTATTACCAAAATCAAAGATACCAACCGTCTTCTTCCCTTTCCATTCCGCGGGAATCTGTATATTCTTATGCAGCCAGAGAAAACGGTCACGCCCTTTCCATGTCTGTCCCACTTCCAAAGTCTCGCATTCCCGGAATGCCGGAATCGCCGGATTCACCACTCCCTGATGATCCTCTGTCGCCTCAAAGCTTTTCAATCCTATAATATCCCTGTATCTATACTGTTCAATCTCGCTGATACGTCTTTCTAATTTTCTGTCCGTCAAAAACATAACCCGACCTCCTTCTTATAATCATATTGTATTATGCCAAACAAACTATATCAATTCAAAGAATTCTAGTTTTGATGCACATTATTCATATCTTTAGCATTTCACACAATATCCGCAATAATTAAGCGTCAGCTCGCTGAACATGGCGTTTGCCCATGAAAACCATTCCCGTGTATAGCGTGTATCGTCGTCTGCATGGAAGCCTTCGTGCATAAGCTTTGCGCCGCCGTCGGTTTCGGCAAGCTTCCTAAGGATCTCTAATTTCTTTTCTCTTGACTGTGCGGTCAGACCTTCCATAGCCAGGGCGATATGCCAGATATATTTCGACGGCGTATGGGGACTTCCGACGCCGGCCGCCTTGCTTCCCTCATAATAATACGGATTCGCTTCACTTAGGATAAACCTTCTTGTATTCCCGGCCGTCTCTTTATCTTTTCCTTCATATCCAAGATAATCCATGGAAAGCAGGCTCGGAACATTGGCGTCGTCCATCAGATTGTACTGTCCGTATCCGTCCGTCTCGTACGCATACACGTCTCCGAACTCCTCCGTCCTGGTAATCCCGTAAGATTCTATTCCTTCATAGATTTCTTTTCTTAAAGCTTCCGCCTCGTCCCTCAGCCTCCTGTCACGCAAAATTTCTTCCGCTATTTCTGCCAGATATCCGAGTACGACAACCGCGAACATGTTAGATGGTACAAGATACCCATATGTACACGCGTCGTCACTGGGCCGGAATCCTGACCAGGTCATGCCAATTCCCGATCTTACCAGGGCTCCTCTGCCGTCTCTTGAAAGTGTATCCGTATAATAGGTATTCCGCCGTATAAAGCGATAGCTGGATCTCTCCTCATGATACTGCTCTGTACGGAAAACTTTCAGGATCTTTTCTGCTCCCGCCTTAAAAACTCCGTCAAAATGATCCGTTCGCCCGGTATTCTTCCAGATCAAGTATGCGAATTGTAACGGATAACAAAGAGAATCTACTTCGTACTTGCGCTCCCACACCCATCCGTTCATCTCTGTATCGTCATGTTCCCAGCAGTTTCCGTTGTTTTGCTCATTGAACGCATTCGCATATGGGTCGATCTGAATATACATAAACTGCCGCTTCGATAACCCTGTCAGGATATCTGCAATCTCAGGCTCGTCTTTCGCCGGGATCAGATACGGCCGAAGCTGAGCTACGGAGTCTCTTAGCCACATTGCCGGAATATCTCCCGTAATTACATACGTTGTTTTATCCGGCATGGTTTTCACCGTTGTATCCAGCGTATGTGTATAGCAGTTTTTGAATATCTCAAAGAGCCTTGGTTCATCTTTTAATTCGTCTTTTACTGATTGAAGTAAATTCTCAATCGAATTGTACTGGTGGTTCTGCGCCATATATGCTTCCTCCGAATTTCCTCCGCCTGTACGATCTCAGTCCAACAGGTGAAATTTTTTGAATTGTATCATAATCTATGCCGAAGGTACAATAGACTTTTGATTACAGAAAGAATATATCCATTAAACCTAAAATAATTATGGTAATTATTAAAGATACATCTGCAGGCAGTAAAAAAATGAATTAAAAGAAATTCCAGAACAGTTCGATACACGCGCTTACGATTGCGCTTATGGGTGCTTCACCAGAGTTAAATCATCTATATTTTAGCATGCAGCTTATTGATGTTATATCCCAAACATAATAAGAGAAACTCAAGTTTTACCTTGGTTTTTCCTTGAAGCAGAAATCTCTGGAATTCATAGTCGCTTTTCAATACCCCAAAGGCTCCTTCTACCTGGATGGAGCGGTTCATGCGGTATTTTATTCCTGTTTCACTTATGATGTTTTTATACGATTCCTGCCTTTTGGCGATAAAGTTCTTTGATACATAAAGCCGTTTGTTTCCTTTTGCCTTTGTACATTTTTCTTTATACGCACATTCACAGCAGCCTTCACATTCATATACAGTCTCTTCTGATTTGTAGCCGCTTTTACTTTTCTGGGTTTTTATAAATACCGGTTTTAGAAGCTTTCCTGCATGACAAGTATAATAATCCGATTTTTCATCATAAGCCATGTTTTCCCGTTTGCTGATATCTTTCTTAAAACTGCGTTTCTTCCATTTCTCATAAGTTTGGGGTTTTATATATGGAATCTGCCCATTCCCTTTCAGAAATTCATAGCCCTCTTCACTTTCATATCCCGAATCAGCAGTCACGCTTGGATATTTAAATCCGAGGTTTTGCTCCATAGTTTTTAAGAATGGAACCAGTGTCCAGACATCATTACGGTCTGAAAAAATATCTGCAGCCACAATATATTCACCGTCAACTCCGATCTGGACATTATATCCGGGCTTTAGCTGTGCGTTGCGCATATGATCATCCTTCATGTGCATGAATGTTGCGTCCACATCTGTTTTGGAATAGCTGTTCCGGTCTCCAAATCTTGAATTAAGCAGATCATACAGCTGCTGCCGTTCAAGAATATCTCTGCGGCAGGCTGTTTCAATTTTTCTTGAAGAGTAGATGTTTTGTGAATATGCGTAGGTCAGGATCTCGAACATGGTCTTTGGGTCTACTGCATCAGGAACCAAACCTTCCAAACTTAATGGTAAAACCAGTTGATAAGTTTCGCCAAGTTCGGTATAATTTTTATGGTATATTGATTTATTGGTCATATCTTATTATACCACGGATAGCAGGTTCTTCGGAGCCTGCTTTTCTGTTTTTAGGCAAAAAAGGGAGCGCTGCTCCATAGATGATTACTCATCTATTTTGCAACACCCTCAATAGATATTCTTTCATGTGTCTATACCTCATTAAACCATTACACAATCTTTCCTCACTAAAATAACAAATCAGAATGCGAAAAACACCAGCAAACGCTATCTATACACTCTCTGTATAAGATTAAGAGATTTTAGCGTGAACCCTCAAACCTCTTAATCTTGAATTATCGGGAAATACACAGATTATCACTCCATAATTTTATTTAGTATTTACACAGTTTCTCTAACAAAATTTTCTCTGATAAATCTATTCTTAATATGTTCCATTCCAAATAGCCTGATAAGCTGCACGGGAATTATCAATACTAATAAAGCTTACATTTATAGTTATCCCCTCACTTTCTCTACATTCAACCAATTTTTCCGTGCTTCCATAAACATTTCAAACAAATTTATTCTTTCCGTATTTTGTTCTGCCATTGATATCTTATTCTTTACCCTCTCTGCCAGCATCTCTGCACTTTCTCCAATTTCAGATGTCTTTATCCCCGCACGCTGTGCTTCAATTGCATAGAAATTCAGATTTTCAAGATTGTTGAATCCATCCTGTAATGATATAATATTGTTTGAGAATGGAGGATGATACCATGCTGGAAATGGTGATTTGTATGAATGATGACAAGATTACATCCGAAAAGAAATACCAGCTGGACGGCATTTACAGCACAATCAATCATACATTCCAAACCGTGGGACTTCCCCGTATGGATGATGATTCCGGTTCTTTGGTATTCCATGACTGTGGCAGAACACGAGATTTCAGTCTGTTCGGCCGGATCGTCAATACATTAAAACGGCAGACATGGTTCATGGACAATGTATTTGTGTGACGTCTTTGTGATAGTGATGATTCTGACAGTCCCAATAATTTCAACGAAGAAGATTTACTGACTCACTATCGGGAAAAACCGGCAATGAGGGCTTGAGTTTTGGAAAGAAAATTATTGTTTAAATATTCCACCAGTTCCGCTACGGTTGTTGCCGGATTACTCTCCCTGCTGATCACTTCTATATTTTCTTCTTCCAATGCATGAATCCGCTGTTTTGCTCGTTCTGCCGATCCTTTTGTAATAGTTTCAGCTAATCGTATATACCCTGATTTTTCTCATATTTTTCCAGACGCCCTGATTGTTTCAGCATCCGGATTTCCCGGCTTCGGAACCGTTTGTAATTTCCTACTTAGTTATACGGAAAATATTGCCAGCGCAGGCAATATTGAAAACAAATATCAAGTAAATGCAACTCTTTTTGGCGGTATTTCTGTGGAATATAAGAAAAATATAGAGTTGTGTTGCAATGCTACAGTGGAGCGACTTGCTACCAGTATGACAAAAAAATGTTCGGAAGATCTTTTAGACCTCTTATAGCAGTTAGTCAACACTGAAACGTATTGGGGAATACGCAGGATCATTCTAATCAATAGATACGACATTCGCACATATTTAAGATGCCAAAAACCATTCAAAGCTTTCGTACCGAACGGCTTCTGGCATCATAAACACAATCATTACTTCAACGAACATATTCTAAAAACAATGCTCTCCTCACACTAGTACAGATACATTGTTCGTCTTTATCTGACAATCATTAAGTTTTGAAATATCATAAGCATAAGAATTCCATGAATCTACCAATTTCTGATAAGACGTCCTCTTGTCAAACCCTTCTGAATAATAAAACTGCCTGAAACAATCTGAATTATCATAAAATCTTTTCCAATAATAATTCTCTTTATATCTGTCGACAATTCCATTGATATCTTCCTTACACTTGCTTCTATTCAGGGCATATTTTATACTCGCCAAAATTGTTTCCGTATAATTGCCTGTTTCTTTATACAATTTTAACATCATCCTGCTGACATCATAGATTTCAGACTTATCATACACAGGAGATCGCTCCTTATTATAATAGGGATCGTCATATAACCTCAGTATCCGGTTATTTATCTTGTTAATGACATTATCTATACGAGTATTTACGGCACTTGTCATCTTATCCGCAAAATGCTTTGACACCATGTTATTCTCAGCAAATAGCTGTGTCTTTAATAACAGCATCCCAGCATCCAACCCAAAGCTCTCTTCATTTCCAAGGCTGCCAAACAGCCCATCAAATGATAAATCCTGCACAAGACGATTGGCTAGAGATATTTCTTCCAAACTGTACCGTTCTTCTGACGCATCTGAATCCTGCACCGTATCACAGGCTTTCCTCAGCTCCTGGGCCATATATGCAATATCATTCGACAACCATTCATACTCTGTTCCTTTTAGGTGCGCATAATCACTGTTCTGCTGAATGTACTCACTGTACTGCTGAATTTTATTGTTGTATTCAGATGCAATGGTATCATATATCTTTTCTTTCTCACCAACAAATCCATTGCTCTCCAAAAAACCGCCTACATTCTCTGCAAAAACGTCTGCTCGTTGATTCATGACCTTAGAAACTGCTGCATCTAATTGATCCATGTACTCTTCAAGCTCTGTGCCATTAAAATGAGACTTTAAATGCTCGGACGCGGTTACGTAAGAGGCCGCAAGTCTGCTCATGATATAATCTAAGTCACCGCCCCATTCAATGTCAAATGCACTTTGAAACCGGAATTCATCCCACGAATATTTTTCTTCATTTAACTGATCCAGGAACTCACGTGGCACGTCAGAAATATCATTAATAGGCTTATATTTCTGATCTTTCTCAAAAATTTTAATCGGATTTGCCATCCGGTATCTATACAAAAGTGCATTCTCCTTTGTAAGTTCCGTATTGCCTCCATAAAATGAATGAATCTTTTTATCGCCCAACTTAAAGAAACCATTGTGAAGTGCTGGTGGACTACCGTTTAGATTAACAAACAATGAGCTGGTATTAATTTGCATTACATGACCTCCCCGAATAGTGCTTTATAGTATTTCGACCACTTTTAACTTGCACTTAATATTTAGTTAGAATCAGAATTTTGCCAAATAGCCATAAATATCCTTGAATTCTGCTTAAGCACCTGCCCTCTTGATGCAAAAAAGACATTATGAAGGCTATAAAAATCCACATATTTTCCTGTATCCATATCATAGATGAGATAATGATCCCCAAATTCTCCTCCGACATCCCAGGAATCAAATCTCCTAGGTGTTTTTCTCCCGGCCAAATCTATAAACGAAAGCGTACTTCCATTATTTACTATAGAATGGGTATATGTCCACAGAGTTCCTACATCCAATTTGACCCACAAAGCATTTTTGATTGATCTCATGTTTGAATAAAATGACCCCGTACTAACTGATTTAATCTTTCCATCATCTATATCATGTGTATAATATTCTGTGCCGCTAGGATAAACAAACAAGTACAATATATCAAAATAATATGAATG
>Ga0224748_10063_pt1 | contig 23031 bp, 19 predicted proteins | sample LIM_F_Water_Neg_FD_182074 | JGI IMG/M metagenome (GOLD analysis project Ga0224748, IMG submission 182074) | Enriched cells from gastrointestinal tract of the lab mouse from Pacific Northwest National Laboratory (PNNL), Richland, Washington... | ecosystem: Host-associated > Mammals > Digestive...
TGCAGGAAATGTAGCGGGAAAAAGTCTGTATACAGGGGGTTGTAAGTAAAATCCAAACCTGCTATAATTGCTATTGTAAAAAAGTGCGGACCGGCAGCATACGGTCCGCATCCATCGCAAGCCGGCAGAGGAATAGTCCTCTGCCGGCTTTCTTAGCGGCTGTCATAGACAGGCCGCTTTTTTCATACTCTTGTCCAAAAGGGGGAATGTGGCATGATGGAAAAGGATCTGGAACTCATGCGGGAAATGGATGTACGGGAGATCGACCCTGACACGCTCCCGGATATTGCGGATATTCGGGTGGATACATCGCTGCCGCCGGAGCAGCGGATGGCCAGCGTCCTCCAGCAGATGAACGGGAATCCCTACTTTTTCCGCAGCGGGAGCCTGATCGTCAAGACCTCTTTTCGCGGAGAGGCCCGGCTGCAAACTCTTCTGGAGAACTGCCTGGAGACATTGTAACCAAAAGCGCAATGGATATAGCCGCGCCGGATCTGAAAAATCAGGCTGGACAATCTGCCGGGATTCTGTTATACTGACGGTGGACCAAATCAGACAGCTCTGTGAAAGCACTTTCTGACCGGGGCGGCTTTTTGCCGCAATATCAGGTTAGGAGGCTTGTTTTCATGGAGTTTTTTTCGTGCCCCGAAACAGGGACATACCTCTGTTACGCCTATGGCCGTCTTTCCAAAAAGGATGCGGAAAAGGCGCGGAGGGAGAATGACGAAAGCAACAGCATTAAGAATCAGCGGGATCTGATTCACGAGTATATTGACCGGCACCCGGATCTGACGCTCTGTATGGAGGGCTATGACGACAATTATACCGGGACCAACTTTGACCGTCCGCATTTTCAGGAGATGATCCAGGCGGTGGAGGCGGGAAAAGTGAACTGCATCATCGTAAAGGATCTTTCCAGGTTCGGCCGGGAACACTTGGACGCTGGAAAATATATTCTGAGACTGTTTCCCGCTCAGGGTATCCGTTTTATTGCCATTACGGACGGCTATGACAGCGCCCGCCAGGACGCTTCTTCCCATATGCTCGTTTCGTTCAAAAATTTAATGAACGATAACTATTGCCGGGATGCGTCCATCAAAATCCGCAGCCATCTGGATGTTCGGCGCCGCAACGGAAAGTTTATCGGCTCCTTTGCGGCCTACGGCTATTTTAAGGACCCGGAGGATAAAAACCACCTGCTGATCGACGACGAAGCCGCCGCTGTGGTGCGGGACATCTTCGCGTGGAAGATCAGCGGCATGAGCAATCAGGGGATTGCTGACAAACTCAATCACCTGGGCATCCTCTCGCCCATGGAATACAAGCAGGCCAACGGTATCAAATATGGCTGCGGGTATAAGGTCCATTCCAAGGCCCTTTGGTCCTCCGTTGCCGTCCGGCGTATTTTGACCAGCGTGGTTTATCTGGGCGTTATGGAGCAGGCAAAACGGACGACCCCCAATTACAAGGTTAAACGGGAGATCCAACGCCCCCAGGGTGAGTGGATCAGGGTAGAAGGCACCCATGAGCCGATTATTTCACAGGATGATTTTGACCTGGTAGCCCGGCTCTTGCTACTGGATACCCGCTCTGCACCTGGGGAAACGGTCGTTTATCCGCTGGCGGGTCTGCTGTACTGCGGGGATTGCCACAGCAGCATGGCCCGCAAGAGTTCCATCACAGACCAGCAGACTTACCACTATTACATCTGTAGCGGATATAAGCGTGACCGCAAAAGCTGTACTACCCACTCCGTCCGTACCGTTGAACTGGAGCAGGCCGTTTTGGACGGCATCAACCTCCATATCCAGTCCGTTGCCGATCTGCGTCAGGCTCTGGAGGCCATCAGCCGCAGGCCCGCGCAGAAGCTGGAGGTCTCCAAACTGAACCGGCGCGTGGATGCGTTGCAGAAGGAAGTGGAAAAGGCAAGGGAGCTGAAAGACGCGCTGTACCGCCGGTATGCCATGGGTGAGATCGAGCTGGAAGATTTCCGGGAGTTCAAACGGATCTTTGAGCAGGACTGCCAAAAGGCGGAGCAGGCCATGGACGCGCAGCGGGCACAACTGGACGCTATTTTGAAAAGCGGTTCCCCCACAAGCCCATGGATTGACTATTTCCGGCAGTTTGGCCGGGTGGAAGAATTGACCCGTCCCATTGCAGTAAAGTTAATTGACCAAGTGCTTGTTTATGAGGGCGGGCGCGTCGAGATCGTGTTCCGCTATCAGGCCGAATATGAAATGGCGCGTCAGTTCCTCTCCATTCACACTCAGGGGAGCGAATGGAGGGAGGCGGTCTAACATGGCGAGAAAAAGCAGGAAGGCATCTATTCAGGCAGTGCTTGGCGGAGCACCTTTGCTGGTATCGGAAAGTGCCGCGATGCGGACGGCTATATGGAATACCGCCGGTTACGCCCGGCTGTCCATCATGGAGACCCGGGACAGGAAGGACAGCGAAGCCCTTTCCAATCAAAAGGATCTCTTGTGTGGGTATATCGGCCAAAAACAGGACCTGAAACTCTGCGGCCTGTACGCGGATAACGGAGAGACTGGGACGAACTTTGACCGTTCGGACTTCCAGCGGCTCATGGCCGATATTCAGGCTGGGAAAATTAACTGCATCGTGGTAAAGGACCTGTCCCGTTTTGGCCGCAACTATGTGGAGGCCGGGAACTATCTGGAACGTGTTTTTCCGTTTTTAGGAGTCCGCTTTATCTCCATTTCTGACGGCTACGACAGCACTGCGGCCAACGCCGGCGATATGCTGGCAATCGCGCTGAAAAATCTGGTCAATGAAGCTTATTCCATGGACATCTCCCGGAAGTCGGGAAGTGTACTGTTGGAAAAGCAGAAGCGGGGAGAGTTTATCGGGGCTTTTGCCGCCTACGGCTATCTGCGAAACCCAGAGGACCCTCATAAAATTATTGTTGACCCGGAGACAGCTCCCATTGTCCGAGAGATATTCCGCAGGAGAGCAGACGGTGAAGAAGTGCGTGCGATTATGCGCTGGCTTAATACTGAAAATATCCCGTCTCCCTGTTCATACCGCTATCAGAAAGGTATTTGTCTGGATAAAAGATACTCTGATGGGCAAGCAAAACCATGGATGCAGGGGACTTTGAAAAGAATACTGGAGAATCTTACTTATCTGGGCCATATGGTACAGGGACGGCGGCGCTCGCAGTTTTACGCCGGGATACCGGACCGGCGGCTGCCCCAGTCGGAATGGATCATCGTGGAGAATACCCATGAACCCCTCGTTGACAGGGAAACCTTTGACAGGGTGCAGGCGCTCCGGCAGGCCGACAAAGAAAAATACCATGCGAACCTGGGCAAATACGATCATTTGGGCACAGAGGAAAACATTTTTCGCGGTTTAGTCTTTTGCGGGGATTGCGGCCGTCCGATGGTGCGCTATAAAGAAGTAAGCCATGAGAAAAAGGTGTTTTATCGGTTTATCTGCCCCAATTATGCTGATTTAGTGGAACGAAGCGGATGTGCTTATAAATACCTTCCAGTGGATGATTTGAAAACTGTCCTGAGCCGGCTGATTGCCCAAGAGGTCGCTCTGGCAGCGGACGTCGCCGCCCTGTTGAGTAAGCGGAGAAGCAGCACCGTCTCCGCAGCCAGCCTGGAACTTGCCCGGGCTTCGTCTGAACGGGCAAGCCTGGATGTGCTGCGGGAACGCCTTATGCGGGATTTGCTGGCAGGTGTTTTGAGTAAAGAGGACCATGATCGCATGAAGCGGAAATACGCACAGGAAGGGCAGGAATTGGACAAGCGGATCGCACAGCTTCAAAAGGCCCAGCGCCGGGAAAAGGAGCTGTTGACCACCCAGAATCCTTGGCTTATGGTATTCCGGCAGCATACCGGGGAAATCCAGTTGACAGATAAACTGGTACATACTCTGGTTGAACGGATTACCGTATATAAAAACAACCGCGTGGAAATCTGCCTCAAATACCAGGATGAACGGGCGGCCCTTCTGGACGCGCTGGAGCAGCATGGCAAGGAGGTGAGCGCGTAAATGCGGGGCTTAGGGAAGTATATCCGGCTGTCCGATCAGGACGATGATTGCCGTCCGGGAGAAAAAACCGAGAGCAACAGCGTGGCGAATCAGCGTCTGCTTCTGGACCAGTTTATTGCCAACGATCCCGAACTGGCGGGGTGCCGCGCTCTGGAATTTCTGGATGACGGACACACAGGAACGAATTTCGACCGGCCCGGCGTGCAGGCTTTGTTTGCGGCGGTCCGTCATAGAGAGATCGACTGCATTATCGTAAAGGACCTCTCCCGTTTTGGCCGGGACAGCCTGGAAGTGGGCGAATACCTGGAAAGGGTCTTTCCGCTGCTTCAGGTGCGTTTTATTGCGGTCAACGACGGTTTTGACAGCCGGAAAAAACAGTATGGGACAGCGGGCGATCTGGACATCGGCGTGCGGAATCTAATCAACGAACTATACAGCCGAAATGTGTCTGTTAATGTACGAACCGCAAAACGGCAATACGCCGCTCGCGGCGAATGTATTGCGGCATACCCTTTTTACGGCTACGTCAAAGGGGCAGAAAATCGCCGTCAGCTTGAAATTGACCCGCCTGCCGCAGATACGGTCCGCATGATTTTCCGCCTGTGGCTGGAAGGCCATTCTACGGCGGATATTGCGGAATCGCTGAACGCCCGGCAGGTCCCTTCGCCCTCCATGCGTAAGCGGCAGCTTGGCGCAAAGCGGGCAAACTGGAGCAAACTGCGGGAGGAAGTCCCCTGGACAGCATCGGCAATTCGGATTATCCTGCAAAATGAGCGATATACCGGCAAGCTGATTAGCATTCGCACAATGCGAAAAGAAATCGGCAAGCGAGAACAAGCAACAGTCCCCAAGGAGGACTGGATCGTTGTGCCTGATGCGTTTGAGGCAATTATTTCTGAGGATGATTTTCACCGGGCGCAAGCGCTTTTTCGTACTGTACCTCGGACACTGGCGACGCCGGTTAAGAAAAGTAATACCCAACCGCTGTTTTCCCGGAAAGTGTTTTGCGGTGTATGTGGATTGGGCCTGTCTCGCCAAAAAGCAAGCCGGCCATATTATCGGTGCAATGCGCCCAAGGGTCCGCTTACGGAACGGTGTAAGGCGATCCGGATTTCCGAAGAGGATTTGAAAGCGTATGTTTTGGAAGAGATTCGGAACCATGCCGCCGCTGCCTGCGTTGAAAAACCGGCTGACATAGCGGCGGATGCAGGCGCCATCCAGGATAGGATCACTGCATTGGAGCAGAAAATCGAAAAGCATTGGTCCGCGAAGAAGGACGCTTTTGTAAAGCGAAACGGCGGGCTGATTTCTCAAGCGGAGTTTGACCGTATTTCCGCAGAGAGAGGTAGGAAAATCCAGCAGCTGCGGGCAGAACTGGAATCTCTGAATCATACCGTTGCGACAGCGCGGCTGCCAGCGCCTCAAAATCCCGATAAGCTGACCGATGCTGCCGGTGCGAAGGAGCTGACCCGCGAAATGATGGATGAGTTAATTCGGTCTATTCATGTGTTTGAGGACGGACGGATAAAGACTGTGTGGAACGCCCCGGAGGGCGTAGGAAAGATGGTACAGGCTCCGTTCGGAAAAGGAGAAGCAGAATGAAGGTTTTTATTTATCATCGTATAGACAGCAGCAGCCCAAATGATATGGACCGGGAGCTGATGAACTGTCATCTCAGCTGCATGAAAAAGGCCGCAGAGTGTCATGGACATACAGTTGTGGGGATGTTTCATGATTTTGCAAACGGGCTTTCCCTCGAACGGCCTGGGCTTGGCTTCCTTCTGGATGCCGTTGATGGTAGAAGCGCTGAGGGTGTCGTGGTAAAGGACTTTTCCAGAATTGGCCGAGATGGATTTACGGCGGAGCAGATCCAAAGGCGGCTGAGGTCGGCAGGATGCCGCGTCTTTGTCGAAGGTGATTTCCGCAGGAAAGGATGTGACTGAGTGGGATCTCTGTGCTGTATGTGTACACAGTGGAATGACTGGCTGGGGCGATGCGACGCTCCATTCTGGTGCCCCGATAAAGAGGCCGTCAACGCCTCTCACGATACATTTTTTTCGGAGGATCTGATTCCTGACTCTGAAAGCAGTAACTTTGACTATATGAAACCATAAAAATTTGTCAAATTTTTTGTTGTTTCCCTCTTGACACTTTCAGACGAAGGAATCTCCGGTACATCCACCAAGAAACGCAAGGAGTTCCGTAAAATGGTCCAAGCCTGCGAGAATGGGAAGATCGACCTGGTCATTACAAAGTCTGTCTCCCGCTTCTGCCGTAACACGCTGGATGGCCTGAGTTATATCCGCCGCCTGAAAAAACATGGAGTGGGCGTGTTCTTCGAGAAGGAGAATGTCAATACGCTCTACATGGACAATGAGATGATCCTCACCTTTATGATGAGTCAGGCACAGTCCGAAAGCGAATCCCTCAGCGGCAACGTCAAGTGGGGTCACCGAAAAAACTTCAGAGACGGCAAGGTTTACTACAATTACTCCAGCTTCCTCGGCTATCGGAAAGGAGCAGATGGACTCCCGGAGGTCGATCCTGATGAGGCTGTCATCGTGCGCAGGGTATTCGCCCGGTATTTGATGGGCCAGAGCATCCATCAGATTGCCCGCGACCTGATGACAGATGGAATCAAGACCGCCCAGGGCAGGGCCAAGTGGAACGACAGCGTCATTCAGAATATGCTTCGGAATGAAAAATATATTGGAGACGCCCTACTCCAGAAAACATACATCGCGGATATCTTTACCCGACAGGCGCGAAAAAACAATGGGGAGCTTCCGATGTACTATGTGGAGAACTGCCACCCCGCCATTATCGACCGGGAAACATACCAGAAGGTGCAGGAGGAAATCGCCCGCCGGTCTAGTCTCCGGAAGACTGCGGCGAGAGCCAAGACAGAGTTGGGCAAATTCAGCGGCAAGTATGTGCTGACGGAACTCCTGGTCTGCGGGGAGTGCGGCAGTCCGTACCGCAGGGTGATCTGGACACAGAAAGGTGTGAAACGGGTAGTCTGGCGGTGTGGTAGCCGGCTGGACTATGGGAAACGGATCTGTAAGCGGTCGCCTACACTGGACGAGAGCAAGATCCACGATGCGGTGGCTGCGGCAATGAATGAATTGTTTAACACGCAGACGGCCAAACAGGCATTGACAGATTGCATCGCCACTGTCCTCGCCGGAGAAACGGACGAGATGACGCTCCCGGCTGTGGAGGCCCAGATTAGGCAGTTACAGGAGCGACAGGTGGAACTGTTCCAACTTGCTGTGGGAGCGGGTTCAGATTGCATCGACTACGATGAGGAGATCCAGAAGGTGAGTGCCGCCAAGACACGACTCATGGCGAAGAAAGCCGAGCTGGAGCGGAAACAGCCTGCTTCCTCTGAGTATAACCAGCGCATGGATACGATTAGTAAATCACTGGAGGAAATAGGCTGTGCGATCACGGGTTTCGATGAGGTGACCGTCCGGCAAGTGGTCAGCAATATCAAGGTTATGGATAAGAACAGTCTGCTGATTCGGTTCAAGGATGGAACGGAGATTGAACAGGTGATATAGTCGGGAAAGGCGATAGGTACCCGCAAATGCGGCAAGTCTCTCGCCTTTCCCGATCATGAGGGAATGGCCACAGTTAGGAATCCGCAGGGGCATCTGCCAACAGTTAGTAAGTATTGCTATAGAAAACCATCAGTATGGAACGCTTCCTAAATAGTGATTGACCGGCTGGGTCAGACGATGATGGAGGAGGACGGCGTTCAGCAAACCGGGCTCAGCGCAAAAAGTTACCATTATATTAAAAAGCAAGGAGGCTCGAAATGAACGCAGAAGAAAAAAACAGATACTTCCAAGAACTAACCCTCAACCTCCAGCACGAGGGCTTCGCCGTAAAACCGGAAACGGAGGAGGGCCTCCTGCCAGTGGAGCTGGACGGCCAGCGCCTCTGCCTTGCCCTGGACTCCGGCGCAGTGAGGTACTGGAGGGAAGATGCGGTTGACGAACACAGGAGCGCCGCCTTGGACAGAGCGATCTCCATCACCCAAACCACCACCGAGTATATGGGACAGATGGAGGCGGCGCCCCAATTGACAGCCAGCGGCCTGGCAGGAGACTATAGGCTGCTGGCGGATTTCAATGGCGTAGTCCTGGCGGGCCATCCCACCCAGTACGGCGTCCAGTTTGTCACATGGGAGCGGGTGCCGGATCGCAGCGGCTTGAACGCGGGAAACTACTATGGCCCCAGTGGAGGCGTGGACAGTTACACCGCCGCCAAGCGTGGCTTTGCCACCCGCTCCGGCCTCATTCCCCGCAGTGCCATTTTTACTCCCGAACAACTTACAGAAGTCTATCGCAGTATCCATGAAACATTGGAAAACTACAGCATTACCAGCGAACGGCAGGAGCATCTGAGCTCTGCGGCGAAACAAATAGAGCGCACTATCCCTGATTTGGAGGAGCGAGTTGATATTTCCTTGCAAAAAGAGGAAGAATTTTGTGACTCGCTCGCCCCTGGACAAAGCGGTTATACATTTTTTATAGAATAACAACCTCACAGATAAACGATGGAAATACCTGGAATCCACCGTAGGACAAATCGAGCGCAGCGTCTTGGATCTGGAGGTGCTGGCAGAGCCGTCCAACCAAAAAGAGTTGGAGATTGCGGCTATAGAGCCCCCGTGAGAGGGCGGGATGCAGTTGAGCTAAAACCCAATATTTGTATCAGTTAAGGCCGTTTCCCTGAAAAAAAGGGTAGCGCCTTTTTTCGTTTTGTCCTCTTTTCAGGGATTGGAAATACCAAAACAGGAGGACATGAGGAATATGGCAAGATATTTCATGGGCGATACCCGCCTGGCGGGGGTGGAGCAGATGATGATGGACTCGTCCAGATTGCCGTCTACCCGCATTGACACCCGGAAAAAGAGGCCCCAGAAGAAGCTGCCCTGCAACCGGTCCGTCAATCCGAGACAGCGTGAGTGGGAGATGAAAGAGGGCTTTGAGGAGGGCGGCGGCGTATGAGCTATGTGATCCAAGCGGTTCTGAGCAACCCCCGACGTCCGGAATGCGATCAGATCACGATCCCCTTCCCCATTCCCGTTGACCAGTACGATAAGACCATTGAGATGCTCCAGGCAATTGACCTGGGCTTTTCCGTGAATCGGGACTGCACTGTGGGTGAAGTGAACAGCCGGTACAACGTGCTGAACACCATGGTGGGTACATTGGTCAACATCGACCAGCTGGACTATCTGGCGAAACGGCTGGACGGCTTCTGCTCCGGCGAGGTCAGCCAGTTTGAGGCTATGGCCCACAAGCTGGAGTTGTTTCATATCAAGGACCTGATCAACCTCACGTTCTGCTGCCAGCAGGCCACGGTCATCACCGACTTCTCTGACCTGGAGCAAATCGGGAAAAGCCATATCATGACGCTGAACGGCGGCGCAATGCCGATGGACCAATACCAGGCAGTGAATGGCAAAGAAGCCGCCCTCCAGTTGATTGACAGCGGCGGAGGAGTCATCACCCCTTATGGCGTGGTCTACGATAACGGCATGAAACTGGAACCGGCCTACAACGGACATCAGTTCCCCTCATATCTATACGATCACAGCCTGCTGGTGTTGGAGATCACACCAAAACGGGGTCTTGTGGAGGGGAGCAATCCGGAATATCTGTACCTTCCCGCTTCGGAACACCAGATCGAGCGGACGCTGCTCCGTGTTGGCATCACTACACTGCATGATGCTGCGATACGCATCGACTGGGACGAGTTGCCGGAAATGGTTGTGGATGCGCTGGAACTGGACCACCTGAGCGGCGATGATCTCCCGGCTCTGAACCGAATGTGCCAGTCTATCGAGCCGCTGAAGGATGCGGATATGGAGAAGCTGAACGCGGTAGTGCTGTTTGCGGAGGCAGGAGACATGATGGCCGTCCGCCAGCTGGCGGAAAACCTGGACCAGTTTGACTTTGTCCCCGGTCTCCAGACCCCGGAGGAATACGGCAGGCACATGATCCGGGAGTCCGGTCATTTCGACTACGACGAAAACCTGGAGGGCTTCTACGACTACCGCCGCTACGGCGAACAGCAGCTCCGACAGGAAGGCGGGCAGTTCAACGAATGCGGCTATGTGGCCTACCACGGCACAATGCCGCTGGAGGAATTGATGATGGAGGACCCCGCAGAGAAGCATCAGCGGGAACAGGGACTCCAGATGGGAGGGCTGACGCAATGATTCTTTACCTGGAGTGCCGGAGTTATGCCGCATGATGAGAAGTGGTTTCACAGCAAGCTCCCCTCTGAGGTAACGGACTCGCTGAAACCGGAGATGGATGTTTTCTGTGTGGAGCTGTATGGGGAACATTTGCCAGAGCTGTCAATGCAGAGTGACCCATCTGCTTCACCTATTTTACAGTGAGCGGCAGCTCTGATCCGCCGAATCACATAGGTGATTTTGTGTCTGGAACCGCGAATGATGCCGAAGCTGTCAAGGTAGCAGAATTGTATTAGAGATTAAATAGTGAGTTCTTCTTGCAAGTGTGATACAAAAATAGTTTGGTACACTCCAGCCGACTTTTACTATTAACAGTGCAGGTATTGGATGGTTTTCATCAAACCCTTGCAGTGCAACGGTTTCAAGAAAATATCGTTTTTATAGCACAGATGCATGATAAGTTGACAGACCGCCAAGGAAGCGGTCTGTCAATTTTTGTATAAAGTAACATAGTAAACACTCTGCACCGCAGTGATCTCACTGCGGTATTTTTATTGTGAGAGGAAGATTATAATGAATGTGATACAAAGAAGTGAAGCAATCAAAGCCGGTCTGAGAAAAGGTTTCCAGGACGGCAGTTCCAAGATGGCTCACCGCAAATGTTATGGATATGAAGTCGGTTCTGATGGAGAGCTGATGGTGAATCCCGATGAGGCGAAGGTAGTGTACTGGATATTTGAGCAGTATCTTGCTGGTAATAGCCTTGGGAAAATTGCTATTGGCTTGGAAAAGCAGGGCATCCCCTCCCCCACTGGCAGACCCGGATGGAATCGGGAGGCCACCGACAAACTGTTGTCCAATGAAAAATATACTGGGCGGGTGCTGCTCCAGAAAACGGTCAGCACTGGCGCTGTCCAAATTGAAAATGATGGCCTCATGGATCGGTATCTCTACACCGATGCCCATGAGGCCATTATTTCTGATGAGATGTTTATGGCGGTACAGCGGGAAAAGTTCAGCCGGTCTAAAGGTTCGCAAAACCAAATTGACATGAGACTTACATTCTGATATTGAATTGGCAGAGATTTTTTATACAGTTTTTTCCAGAAAGTCCAAGATACCTCCGCTCATTATATGTTCTACCAATAGGTGCCCTCCCTACGTTACAACTAATGCGACAACATTGATGATAATATTTTGTTCAGATAATTCTTTGCAAATTGGGCTGCAAAGCACAGAATATTTTGGCTTTCTGCCGAATTGGGTCTTTCTTTGCAGAGAAAAATATGGTATAATACCTTTATTCAAAAATGTGAGGAGGGGCCATATGGGAAAGAGCACATTAACTGACTATATAAATGACAGTGAGTTGTTGGTGTGGTGTGATACGCTTTTGAAATTTCGGATATTGTCATATACCTTTCGTTTCGCCTGTCTAAAGCAAGAAGAATATTTGCACGCAAAATCGTTCGCGCAGGGCTTTTTCCTTTCGTCACAATGTCTGTGAGTTTTGCCTGATCCTCGGCGCTAAGCTCGATCACATATTTGAACGACGGCATATAATAACCCCCTCTTTCCATCTGGGGTTATTATAACATGGCGGTCACTATTACGCAATTTTTAGATTTTACGGACTACTAGTATGCCGCCAACAGGATTTTCGGGCGGTTTGGTTCAAATATGGCGGGCGGCAGGCGCGGCCTGCGGAGAGATGGCAGATAGAAGGAGCGTGGAAGAGAATGGCGGACAATCAATATGTGGAGAACCTGGCGGGCGCGCAGTTCTGTGCAGACAAGAATGAGGGAGAATGCCGGAACTGTGAATTCTGCTACACGCCTACAGAGGCCAGCGTCCATTCAAGGCGCTGCTTTATGACCGGCGCATACTGCTCAAAACAGACGAACATTTACCGTGAACAGAACCATCTGCACAAGGACCATGAGATAACGGCGTTTGTCGTGATGAACTTCTCAGACATGTCGGACGTGGTCTATAAGTGGCGGATCAAGCCATTTATAGAGTCCCTGACAAAATATCTCTATTTTGATGACCAGCAGAAGAGACTGTATTGCAGCTCTCGCGAGGTCAAGGAAGGCAGGCGGGTGAAAAAGATTCGGGTGATCCGCTCGGATACGGCTCCCGCGTCAAATTATGTGATATGCAGCCGGATCTGCCAGCAAATGCAGATAGCAGATATTGTGGTTGTGGACGTGTCCGCCCAGAACGCCAATGTATTTTATGAATTTGGGATGGCGGTGGCGCTGGGAAAGCTGATCCTGCCGATTTGCTATAGCGAGAGCTTTTATAAGATGACGGTTCCCGCTAAGATCAAGGACCGGCCGGAGCTGATCCAGAAGGTCGAACACCATATTGGCTGTTATCCGTGGCGGAAGGATCTGTTTGAATATTACGGCATTCGCTACCGCTTTGATGGCTCCAAAACCAAATATGAGGATTTTGAGCAGATAACAAAAATTGAATATGGATTTTCAGATATTGATTATACCCACTTCCCTTATCATGAGTCTCTTCCAGACGAGGATGATGAATCCGGAGGAGTGAGGAAGAAGGCCCAAAACAAGGAGATCATCGGCAAGACCATTTATAACAGGCTCAGCAGCGAGTACAACCGTGCGAGGTATGAGGACAACACGCTGGTTGTGTATACCATGGACGCATTCCTCAACGAGGGGCAGGCCGGCCTGTGTATGGTCAACTTCTACCATGGGATTACGGCGCGAATGCGGCAGGAACGGTGCTTCTGCGGGGAACGGGTCGGCATTCTGGTGCAGGAAAATACGGTCTTGGAGACGGAGAAGGACGCAAAGTGCCAGCTGGACCTGCCGTACAGTGTGGGGGAGATTATCCAGATCGGTCTGAATCAGGCTACCTATCTGGCGATGCAGGACAAAATAGACGCCCGTGATTGCTTTGCCGAAGGGCAGGATAACGGCCCTTCACAGGAGCACCGGGAGGAAATCGAGCGCTTTATCAAGGGGTATGTCCGCAACAAGGGGATTCGGATCTACCCCAACTACCCGGTGTTTGTGGATCGGATGAAGAACCTTCCGCACGGCAATATTCTGGAGCTGGTAACCGCTGACCAAAAGACTCCCTGCTCCTGCTTCAACGGCGAATTTTTCTGCCTGTATCATGTCATGCTGCGGACGCTCCGGTATACCAATGAGGTGGTCGTCGACATTAGCAACAACTGCCTGCAGGCGCTGTTCTGGCTGGGGGCTGCCCATGGGTCGGACGTCTATGCCATTACCGTCATACATCAAAAATCGGAGGGCGAGAAAAGGGATGCCTCAGAGAAAGAGCCACGGTACATTTTTGACGTCGCCGGATTATGGACGGCTATTTTCCGCAAAAACGATACAGAGAGGTTTTACCAGCAGCTGGCTTCTGTGCAGCATGGGATTGAGCGGCAGTCCAAATTGATGCTGCCCAACCACGAATTCTACAAAAACAAAGTGGGGGAATATTTTTCATCATTCAACAGAGTGTACGATGCGGAGAAGCTGATAGAGCTGGAGAAAAATAAGGCGCAAATGGAGATGCAGGTGCTGGAATCCTACTACCGCACCCACTTCTGGTCGCCTATGCTGAGCTATAATCAACTGAGCATTTATGTCTGCCACAACAACAGCCAATACGGCGGCGAACCCAGGATTCAGATGGCGAAATGGGACTTCGATGCCATATCGGAGCTCTCCAACTATCTGTCCAAGAGGAAGATCATTGGCCAATATAAGCTGAGGTCTTTGGATGAAAGCGAGAAGACGCACGCATACACTGATGAGGTGCACCGGACAAACTTCATCTGCGTGGGCAGTTCCGCTCAGCCGCTGGGAGCGGAAGGTCCCGGGCTGCCGGAGTACATCGCCGGGAAGATACCGGGAACATCCGGGGTTCACAAGTGGGATTCGCAGCTTGTGGAGCGCGTTTGCGCGCAGGCTCAGATCAAGGGCTTTTGCTGCGTCGGCGATGCGGACCAAGGGTATTATACACACATTCCGCAGACACAGCTGAGGGAATTCTATCAGGACCATCCAACCGGCGGCGACGCAAGGCCAAAAATTATTTTCTCTCCCCAGACAGTTGAACTCGCCGGTTTTGCCCAGGACATAACCGGTACACATGATGAGATCGCACAGCTCATTCTCTGGCGGGAAGATGCCAAAACGCCCCATGACTATAACCATTATTGGGTATCCATCGCAGGGAATTCCGGACCGGCGACTCTGGCGCTGTCCACCATATTAACGGATGAGGAGCAGAGGAACGCAGTCTGTCCGGGATGCTCCGATGCTCCCACCAATTTCCTCTGCATACTGCAGGCTGAGGTGCGCAGGCAGTTCATGGAGCATTTCCTGGAGAAGCTTATGCGCGCGCTGAAGCAGCTCGCTCTGGATAAGGGCTGGGACTATGCGGATGTGAGAAAAGCCAGGCAGATCGAGGAATACTTCGATCTTGTGAAATATGCGGTCTCATTCTATCTGCAGACCGTACTCTACCGCTACTTTTTTCCGTTTTTGACCTCTGCGGATATGGAACGCATCCACAACGGGATGTATACAGTAGTCAACAGTATGAAAGCCGCCAAGGTGAGTCCCTTTGCCCTGGGATATGCCGTGGTTCACCAGGATGGGTATGAAACGCCCATCCCCAACGCAATTGTGAAGGGGGTTGTGGCAGAGATCCCCCAAGTCCTCCTGTCTGCGCTGCGGCGCTTTAAGGGGCTGGAGGTTTTCTATCAGGTGGAGGTGGCGCACTATCTGGACGATCAGGATAAAGATACCAGAACCATCAGGAACATTCAAATCATGAAGAGGTTCGAGGAACCCGCTGCGTCTCAAGTGGTAAATTGCTTTATCATGGATGATTGATTAGACCAGGAGGTAATAAAATGGCCAAGCTTCAGTCGCTTTTCCGTCAGATACGGCAAAACTTTCGCTATATTGCAAAGTGGGCCGTATCCGGGACGTGCTCCCTCATTGCAGGCATCCAGATTCTGGTGTTCCTGTGCGATCTTGATATGGTTTTTCCCGATGATCTGAGCTTTTCCAGCCGCGTGCTGGTAAGCATAGCCGTTGTGCTCGGAATCTGGTGCGTATTGTTTATTGTGAAGGCCGCTGTCGTGCTCGTTGCAAAACAGGCGGATGTCATAAGTGTCAGTAACGGGAGCCATGTATATGTCGAATACGGGGACTTGCTGGAGGATCGCGGCGGGGAATGCAGCGTAATCATTCCCGCCAACCGGTGCTTTGATACGCTTGTGGACAATGACCTCATTTCTGAGACAACGGTTCACGGCCAGGCCGTACAGAAAATATGTGCTGCCGGCATTACAGCGGATGAGCTCTGCCGTGCGCTGCAAAAGGATCTGAGAGATAACCGCCGTCTTCTGCCCGAGCAGGAGCTTACCAGGAGCGAGAAGCGTTCGGGAAACCTGCAGCGCTATCCGGTTGGCTCAATCGCTGAATTCAAAAAGGACGGCGAAAAAACAACCTATGTGTTCCTTGGCATGTCGGCCTTCAACAGTGCGCTCCATCCGGAGACCACAGATGAGGAGTACGCCTTGACGGTACAGCGCCTGATGGAGCACTGCTGGCTGCGGTCGCAGAGATTCCCGGTATATATGCCGGTTATCGGCACAAACGGCCGGAATAACCAGAAAAGCGAGCGGGAGCTGCTGGAGTACATGGTCAGTGTTTTCCGCTTTCATAAGCATCTCATAAACACGGATATTCATATCGTTGTCTACTCCAAGCACCGGGATCGGGTATCCATCCAGGGGCTGTAGGTCCCCGTATGTGCGCCGGAAGTTTCTCGGAAAAGCGGAAACGGTATACTGGGGATATTGGCAGCGCGGCTTTGCGTTTGAAAAGGGGTGGTTGGAATAGAGATTATCAACAGCTGCAGGGATGATAAGAACCAGAAGGACGTCCTCCGGATTGAAGAGGGAACAGAGGTCGAAACCGCTCTGTTTGAGCATCGCGGCGCCGTCCACTTCTGTATTCCTACACAGGCCGGGTGCAAAATGGGGTGCCGGCACTGTTCTACCACATACGCGCCCATTCCCTATGTCAGGGATCTTTCGTCCGCCGAAATGAACGAAATCATTGCGGTGATGAGAGAGCAGCTGTGGGATACGCCGCTTCCGTTGGTGCTGAGCTTTTCCGGCCATGGGGAACCGATGATGAATTGGGACAACGTCCGGCGCTGTGCATGCGGCTGCGGCCAGATGTTTTCCAGCATTTATGTGACAAGCATTGGCATTCTTGATACGATGGAAAGAATTCTGGCATCGCCGGAGTTTCATCCCAGCGTCTATTTCTCAATCCATGGTTCCAGCGATGCGGAACGGGCGCGCCTGATCCCTTCTGCGGGAGGGCGGAACGCGGCAAGCCTGCGGCAGATCATCGACTTTGGCAGAGCTTATACCCGCCAGGGTGAACGGGTTGTCTGGAATTATATGATCTGCAGCACAAATTCCTCTGAAAGCTCGCTCCAGCAGTTGCTTGAATTGTGCGCAGGTATTGAGTATCCCCTTGAGCTGCGGTTTACAAAATATATCGACATTCACAAGCGCAACCGGATTGCGGAAATTGGGGATGCCAGCTTCCGCGCGTTTTATCAGAAAATGTCGGAACAGGTGCGCCCGAACATTCATATCCGTCTGTCCCAGCTGGAGGGGGAAAGCATGGGAATTGCATGCGGGCAAATGCGGGCAAGCGTACGCAGCCATCAGGCGGCAGCCGGAGTGAGGTGACATACGGTGCGGATTCTGATTCAAAATATCCATATATTTTCCACTGACGGGGAAGAAAGCGTCTTGAATTTCTCGGAGTCGCTGACATTTGTCTACGGCAATGTCGGGGCCGGAAAATCAACAATGCTCAATCTCATTATGTATGGGCTGGGCGGCAGCCTGACCTGCACGCCGGCTGTCAGAAACTGCCTCAAGGCCGTGCAGCTCGAGGTCATGCTGGGGGACAGGCCGTTCCGGTTCTTCAGGATGGCAAACTCCAATCGGATACAGGTTGACGACATATCGGGAAAACAGAGGGTGAACCTTCTCCAGAAGGACGTCTCCGCGTTCCTGTACCGCCAGTTTTCCCTCCCGGATGTGTACCTTTCGATGGGAAATATCGAGGATAAAAAAGTCACGCTGTCTTTCAACAATTTTTGCTGGTTTTCTTATTTGAAGCAGAGCGAAATGGATAACAGCTTTTTTTTCCTGGATAGCGATAACATCTATAAGCAAAATGCCGCGATCAATGTCCTGTTTTCGTTTTTTGAAAGTGAATTTCTGATCGATCCAAAGGCGAGCCAGCGGTATAGGGATTTAAAGGGCCGCATACGGCGCTATGAGGAGGGGCAGAAGGTTTTTGAATACCTTGAGCCGGTTTTTTGCGGCGGTGTTCCGGATGCAGGCGCCCCGGAGGCTTATGCTGCCCAACTGAAGAGGCGGATTGCGGACGCGCTTTCCGGTTCATCCAGCCATACCACTGCCAGTCTAGCCAGCCTTTTGAGCATGCAGAAGCAGTTGGATCAGCTTACGTATAAGATGTCGTTTGACCGGAAGAGAAAGCGGTATCATCAGGAGCTTGCGTCCCTCCAGAAGGAAATGGACGGCATAACGAGCGCCGTCCGCTTTGAGCAATCCATGGAGAATCCGTATGTTCAGCAGCTCTACGATCTTTTTGGGGATTGCTTGGCCAATATTGGGTTTCACGGTGTGAGCAAGTTTGATACCATTCGTATGGACCCGAAAACCTATATGCCGGTACTCTGCAATCCATACGAGAATAGAGAGGTATCATTTGAGACACTGGGAAGCGGCGGCAAGAAGACGCTGTTTAAAATATGCTTTGCGCTTGCTGTGCATAGGCTGCAGCACGCAAAACCGGAGCTTAATTACCTCCCCTCATTTTTGATAATTGATACGCCGATGAAAAATATCAGCGAGAGGGAGGACTCCGTAATGTATGATAAGTTTTATCAATACCTATTTCGACTGTTCTCAACAGAATTGGCGGATACCCAGCTGTTTGTGGTCGATAAGGAAAAAAGAGAGCTGTCAGATTACCGGTTCCGTGAGAATATCGTCCTGATGCGGATGACGCGGGACGAGGGAATGAATCCCCCGCTGTTTAAAAATTATAAAGGACTATAGAGGCTGTTATGGATAATATAACCCAGGAGGCATATGAAACCATCCGGAAGCTTATCCTGGAATCCGAGTGGGGCAAGTCGGTGACAAATGCCGCGCTATATGGATTTCTGTTTAACGAGGTCTATGAGTTTTTGGAGGGCTGCAATAAGCGGGACAGGGACAACATGCTTGAGGAGGCGTCCGACGTCCTGATGATCTTGCTCTATATTGTTATCAAGAATACGGACAACCAGCAGGAGAATCAGATCGAAGAATTGCTGCGCAGGGTCAATACGAAGCTGCATATGCGGTACTCTCTCTTTTTTGAAGGCGCTCAGGACAGCGAAAAAGAGGAGATGCACTGGATGCAGGAAAAAAACGCGGAGAAGGAAATCCTGCATTTCCTCTTTTGCCCAAATCCGGATTGCGGCGATTATGCAAAGGCCAACAAGGGCAACATGGCGCTGAAAAACGGTCAGGCAGTATGCCGGATCTGTGGATATACCGCTCCATGCTGCAGGGAAAATACGATTTTCTATACCAGCAAAAAACGCAGGCGGCTGATGGACGCCCTTGATGACGATTATGTGGGGTATCTGGATGGTTCGGAGCTTTTTGCCGACGCCTATTTTAACATCCACCGTGCAGATTATCTGCGAGTGGTGCGCTATTGGGCGGCCGGTTCATCTGGAAGCCTTGCGCTATGCGACTATTTTACTTCTAAGCATGGCGTGGATTCATCAACCTTTAACCAATTTCTAATGTATCCGCTCCGCAATTTTGTGCGATCCGTAACAACTCAGCAGGTTCAGTCCCTGCGCTCCACAATGGAACTCAATGACCTGCTCATCAAGTGCATGAACACGAACTATACCGCAATAAGAGACAGATTCTGCGAGCATGAGAGCGCAGGGTATCGTGGCATGTGGATAGCGTATGTGCAGTATTTGCTGAAGTCTATGAGCCTTCCTGTCGCCTATGAGCTCGCGCCTTCCCTGCCCACAGATGTGCGGTCAGCAGACGCGCCTCTTCCGCTGAACTCCTATCTTTTACATATACAAATGGCACAGAACAGGGAAGCGGAGGCATGTTTGGGCCTGTTTTCGGCGGATGACTGTGAAGGCGGCGGGATTCTGTATGCAGATCTATCCGGCTGCCGGCGGAACACCCAGGCGGGTCAGGTTCTGCTGTCGGCCGTTTTGAAGTTCAATCTGCAGAATGTTTCCCGAATGCGCTATGTGCTGCAGAACGGCGGGAAGAATTTAGATCAGGCAGAGCTCTCTGCGTTTTTAGGAGATCTTCTGCCAACGCCGAAAGCGATAGAGTATCTGTAATATAAGACGCTGACGTAAAGGACGGTGACGAATATGATCCTCTACTACGCATTCGATCGGGAAATGCTGAATGCAGTAGGATTCGGGGAAGCGGATAGAACCAGCCGGAATGCCATTGAGAAAGCAATAGAATATGAACTGAAGTGCTTGATTTTCACGATGCCCCTGGATGAATGCGTTGTCATTTCTCCGTCTTTCCGCTTTGAGTCCGAGATCTGCCAGAGAATCCTGGTGCGAAACCGGGCGTTTACGGATAACAGCACTATTATAGAATACAGGCGGGAGAACAATCCAAAGGATTTCTGGTTAAAGAAGAATACGACCTATCGCCATGCAATGGACATCTCGGAGGTCTATCGCAGAGCTTATGGAGAAAATAAGACATATACGGAGATTTCATCCCTGTGGATGGGCCATGCCCCAAAGACGGAGATCACCGGGATCGTCAGCAGAGATGTTTTTATGGAAACCGTCAGGCAGCGGGGAGAGAAATTCCTTGTTTCCCCCGAACAGGTTGAGGACGTCCTGAAAGTGACGGATGAGACGCGGGAGGATACTTTCCTGTGGGAGGTGGAGGAGCATATGCTGCATCAATATGGCATATCGGATGATGTAATCCGCCGCCTGGGCATTCGGGAAGCCATGAACAAAAGCTACATCAATGTTTTTGCGAACCAGGGGGTCAAGGTGTGCAGGCCCGGTTTGGGGCTGCCCGGTATTGAAGATGCGGACCCGGCATATGATATGCAGCGCATAAAGTCTGCGCTGGAACGGCTGGGCATCTTTGAGCGCCTTATTTCCCTGTCTGCGCAGGAAATCTTGAATGTTCGGCGCAATCCGGAGCTGCAGAATATGTTGGATGTGCTGAGGAGAAAGCTGGCTGAAGGCAAATCTGCTTCGGATATATATAAGGCAGTTAATAAAGTTGGAGATATGGCGTCACTGATGGCCAAACTGGCACTTCACACAATTGGAGGCAAGGGTATGGATACAACAACCAGAGAATCTGTTCTGCAGAAAAACACTTTACGGCTTCTGCATCTGTCCGATCTTCATCTCTGCGATGAAGATTCAATGAAGAAACACTACTTCCATTTGAAACTGGATCTGAAAAAGAATTTTGAGATAGAAAAGCTTGACTATCTCATCATCTCCGGCGACGTAAGCGACAGACCTGTCGAAAGCATGTATCAAACTGCGGTCACGTTTGTAAAAAATCTGATTGCCGAGTTCGAGGTTCCTGCCGGGCATGTGATCCTCATTCCCGGGAACCATGACTGCGACAGGGAGGTTTCAAAGGAATGCTACGGCAAAAAGGGGACAGCCGTCACTGACCAGAAGAAATACAATGACCGGTACTTAAAATACAGTCAAAATTTTTATCAGCCTATTATAGGCAGGCCCTACCCCATGGAGCCCGAAAAGCAGTTTGAGGACTATATTTTTGAAGAGGACAACCTCTGCTTCCTGGGGCTTAACTCCTGCTGGCAGATCGATCATTGCAACACGGACCGTTCTTCCATCTGTATGGAGGCGGTCATGGAAAGCGGCACGATTTGGTGCGATGCCAAGGACTACGCAAAAATCGCGGTGTGGCACCACCCGCTTTCCGGAGAGGGCGCTATTAAGGAGACCACCTTTATGGAAACGCTTGCCAACGCCGGTTTCAGGGCCTGCTTTCACGGCCATGTCCATGAAGCAAAAAATGAATTGTTCTCCTACGATGCGGCCCGCAACATCAGAATGGTGGGCGCCGGAACATTTGGCGCTGTGCGGGAGGAACGCGGCGATGGGATTCCACGGCAGTACAATATGATTGAGTTTGACAAGGAGAAGCGGCTTCTGACCGTACATACCCGGAAGCGGGAAAAAGACGGCGGGGCATGGCAGGCGGATGCGCGCTGGGAGGACAGGAACCATGCGCCCAAATCATATTATGAGGTAGACTGCGCAGGGGAAGCCGGCCAATAGAGGTGAGCGCGCTGTGCGGGAGCCGTTTCGGAAGATCTGCCTTCGCAATTTGCCCTTCCTGCTGGGAAAGATGCTGAACGCGGACGGATGGACTGGCGGAGCTGCAAATTGTGATAGGACGGCATAAGAGCAGGCGGTGATCCGCATCCATGCGGATTACCGCCTGCTCAGTGCGTTTGCGGGAAGGTCCTGCGGAGGCTGTCAAAGCGGACGGGTTCCCCGCGCCGGCAGCTTGCGCCCTATGGATTTAATTTATCTGGCCGGATGAAATGGACGCTCCCAATTGGCGGGCCTCATCCAGCTCCTTTCGGCCCGCAATATCCCCTGCGGCCATTACGCCGCCGCACAGCACCTTGCCAGCGCTCCTCCAGCCCAGATGCCTCTCCAGCCGGTCATACCAGTATAGCGTCTCCTCAAAGTCGTGACCCTCTGCCGCCATCAGCAGAACGCACTCCTTTTTGGGGTTCTGGTAGTCCGGATTACACTCCGCCACAGCAAACAGCCGGTCAAAGGCGCATTTGAGCTGGCCGCTGATGGTCCAATAGTAGAGGGGCGTGGCCAGTACCACAATGTCCGCCTCCCGGTAAGCGGGGTAGATCTCGTCCATGCCGTCCCACTGGACGCAGGGGTGCTCCGGGTCCTTTCCGCCGCCAAAGCAGCCCTTGCAGCCGTGGATGTCCATGCGGTCCAGGAAGAACTCGGTTACGGTGCTGCCGGCGCTCTCCGCTCCCTCTGTGTGCATCAAAGCCGGACTTCGGAAAGGCTTTCAGGATGGTAGCTCCAAGATGGATCGCCGTAAGTGATATGGATATGAAACCGGTCCTGATGGTGAGCTGGCAGTGAATCCTGATGAGGCGCAGGTAGTGTGCTGGATATTTGAACGGTATCTTGCCGGTGACAGTCTTGGGAAAATCGCTACTGGCTTAGAGAAGCAGGGGATTCCCTCTCCTACCGGTAAACCCAGGTGGAATCGTGAAGCAATTGATAAGCTACTCTCCAATGAAAAATATACTGGGCGAGTAATGCTCCAGAAAACGATCAGCACTGGCGCAGTTCAAATTGAAAATGATGGCCTTATGGGACGGTATCTCTATACCGGAACCCATGAGGCCATTATTTCTGATGAGATGTTCATGGCAGTGCAGCATGAGAAACTCAGCCGCTCCAAAGAGCCACAAAATCAGGTTGTCATGAAACTAACATTCTGATACAATGATTAGGCACCCAGCTTAATCTAAACAAGTTTGCGTGTCTTGGCAGATATCTCAAAACATAGCAGTGTAAAGCTTTTGAAGATTTTCTAACCAAAATTAGAATGGAATACA
>Ga0224748_10064_pt1 | contig 22989 bp, 21 predicted proteins | sample LIM_F_Water_Neg_FD_182074 | JGI IMG/M metagenome (GOLD analysis project Ga0224748, IMG submission 182074) | Enriched cells from gastrointestinal tract of the lab mouse from Pacific Northwest National Laboratory (PNNL), Richland, Washington... | ecosystem: Host-associated > Mammals > Digestive...
ACTTTCTTTTATAATTATTTTTTTTCCATCAGTTAACGTAATAACAGTATCGGGCGTCTCCTCCACTGTCTCTATCAGGTTTGTGTTTACCAAAAGCTTGGAACCGTTAATTTTTGTCACTTCTATCATCTCTTCATTACCCTTTCTATGTAAATGTAATATTTTTCCCATGTGCATTTGCAAATGCAACGAGCTTTTTTTTGTATAATTCTGCCTTTTCTGTCTCCTGTGTCTGCTGATAAATCGCAAAAATTCTCGTGTAAGCATCATAGACATCCTCGCCGAGCTGTTCAAAATCTGCCGCGTCCGTAATGCCTGTCAGGAACCCTGCCGCAGTCTGGTAATCCTTGCATATGTGCGCTGCCTTGCCGAAAAGGTATTTGAGCATCGTGGACTTTAAGTATTTCCTGTTCATGTCAAGAAGCCTGTATGCATAATCCGCCTTTTCCATTCTGATAAGACAGTCTGCATACGACTCGAGACAGTTTGTCAGGAATTTTTTCTCCGGAACACGGTTGACCTCGAGGCACATATCATACGCCTCAATCGCTTTCTCATAATTTCCCAGCACGTTGTAGGACTGACCGATCTGGAAATAAATGTAATCATCCATCTCCTTGTTCTCGCCGATGGAGCTGAGCAGGAGTTCCAGGTTCCGCTGCTGTTTTTTGTGCATTTCCTCCTCTGGGATATTGTAACCGTAATGCTTTACCTTTATGGGGAGGTGAAATGTCTCAAGCGTGACCTCGTCATAGCTTACTGCTTTTTTTGGTATAATCTGCTCATGAATCCGAAAACGGTACTCATAAAAATTCTTATTGAAAAACCGGGGTACTTCATCTATCTGGATGATTTCCTTCCCATCCATATTGTGGACATTCCTGATTTCCGCCACACCGACACATCTGGCATACTTCTGCATACAGGCACGCAGCTTCGCCACATCAATTTCCTCCACATGCTCATCGCAGTCCAGTATCAGAATCCAGTTGTTTGACGCCTTGGACACGGCAAAGTTCCTCGCGGCGCTGAAATCGTCACACCATTCAAAGTCATAGAGATTGTCTGTATATTTTGCGGCGATTTCTTTTGTCCTGTCCGTGGAGCCTGTATCTGCCACTATGATTTCCATATTGTATTTCATAAGCCGTCTGAGGCACTGTTCTATGTATTTTTCCTCATTTTTCGCAATCATGCATACACTAACTGGTAATTTCGCCATCTTCTGCTCCGCCTCTCTGATTTTATTATTATTTCTCCCAAAAATACAGGGCGGTCTTTACCGCCCTGCTATATCCAGCCGCTGTTCTTAGTGCACTGGTAACAGTTCCCTGTATTCGAGGATCTTGGCAACTACAGCTCCCTGAGCTTCAAGTTTTTTCATCTGATGCTTGGACTTATAGAATCCAGCTGCAACCTCACTCGACATCTCGCGCATACTCACATCCAGTCTCTCATAATTGTCCTGTAGCTTATCAAGCCTTGTCTCCACATTCGCCACTTTCGTTTCAAGACCTGAAAGCCTTGTCTCAATCTGATCCAGCCTCGTATTGACCTTGGCAAATTCTGCCATAATCAATTTCATGTTCTCATCCATATGCTTTTCTCCTTTTTGTGTGATTTTTTGTAACTGTCCTTAACTCCTACTGTAATAACACAAATATTTTGCCTTTTTCACAATAAAAACATATCCATTAACAGTATAGCACATATCAGAATCAATGAAAAGCCGAACAAAACAAAAAAGATAAAGCCGGCAGGCGCGCCTGCCTGACTTTATCTTTTCTGTTATTGTTCGTTGCTAATCAATGGCGGTTTTTGATATAATTTTCGATTAATCTGCGCCCGTTTAAATTCGATTTCTTCCAATACCGGTTTGCAATCTGCCTTTTTTGCCACTCTTTCAATATCCTCCAGCAGTGATAGCTGATCCAGCAAAATACCATTGTATTCCTTTTCAGTCATTGGCATATAATCCCCTACTTTCCATGATATCCTGTATAATCTGTTCCAATTTCTACTGCTTCATTATACCAGACTGTTCAGTAGCTTTTACTATTTCCATTAGAGCTACCGAAATATGTCTGGTAAAACTGTTCACACTACATGCTCTATTGTATCGCGCATTAATAAACCATCTTTTAATTCATTACTGTGGTTGTTTTATCAGATGTATATTATTGTCCAAAATGAAAAGTGAATGGTCAGCGTTCCGTTTTCGCTTATTCACTCATATGTCACTTAATGTCAACTTTAAAATAATCATTCAAATTTATTACTTCTTAATAGTAGTTTTCATTATAAGCAGTCCACAAATCCATACATATTTTAATTAGCAATAATTAATTTTGAATATATTCATATGCTTCCACACTCACCCAAGTAGAATATTTACTGTTATCTGTAACTCGAATCCTATACAAGTCACCAGCAATCACATTCTCGTAAGTGCCTTTAGTGTATCCACCACTTAATTGGTATTTGTACTCTACAACCCATATACCATTTGAATTTTTCTTTTCAATATAAAATGTATTCGATGTACCAGCCTGTCCACACGCACAAAACATAACATAAAGCTCATCTGTTTTGGGTCTGAAAGTCGGGCTTACGTATGCAGCATCTGGTTCAACAACAACAAAACGCTCATCAAGAAGCTGATTTCTTGTTGATACCTTAGCTACTCCATCAACCTCATTAACATTCTCTATCTCCATTGCAAATACTGATGAATTTTGCACAAAGATTAATACAAAAGATAAAATAAATGCCGATAAAATCTTCTTCACTTTTTTCTCCTTCCGATTTGTGAACTGTTAATGCTATTATATCATTAACATAATACACTTTCAACACACTTTTTTTAATTTCCCTTTAATTCTAAGAATATAACTGTTCACAACCGAAATCCTCTCATAGTAACAATCCGAAACAATATTTAAAGTTTTACCAGAAAAATGAACCTATGTAAGAATTCTCTCTTACATAGGTTCATTCACTTATTATCTCTTAAGATTTACAAGTTCCTCGAGCAATGTATCGGATGTCGTGATGATTCGGCTGTTTGCCTGAAATCCTCTCTGGGTTGTAATCATGTCTGTAAACTGCTGTGAAAGGTCTACGTTTGACATCTCGAGGATACCACTGTTGATGGAGCCGATGCCTTCTGCCTTGATGTCCACAATAGATGCGTCACCAGAGCTTGCAGTCGTCTGGTAAAGGTTATCTCCCGCGTTCTCAAGTCCCATGGCATTTGCAAACTTCGCCACACAAATCTGTCCGAGTGTCGCCGCCATGCCATTGCTGTAGCTTGCTGTGACAATGCCGTCTGTTCCGACAGAGACACCGAGCAGTTTTCCGACCTTACGTCCGTCAATTCTCGCTCCTTCTATAGTGTTTTTCTTCTCATTATCCACATTTGATGTCTCTGACATATCAACTGTGAGGTTTTCAAACTTTGTGTCAAGGGAAGACAGATTCAGGGTAAAGGAAGATTCTCCCTCTGCGCCTACATAACTAAACTGCCCATCATCTTCATTATACTTGATCGTCCATGACGTTGTACCGCCGTTCTTCAATGTATCTATGTTCACTTCAGCCTTATTCGAATCTGTAATACCCAATAGGCTGATCTTGAACTCTCCTTTTATAATCTGCGAAGAAATCTGTGGCGTATCCGTCATGAATGTATTTGTTTTATCTCCCTTTGTACCCATACTGAGCAGCTTCATGATCGCCTCACCGTAAGCGCTTCCTGCACTTACCTGGGTTCCGCTTCCGTTATCCGCATTGATTGTGACTCCTTTGCCATCCTTAAATTCATACTTTGTTACAGAGTCACCATTATCATCTGTGTAAGTCTGTTTTACGGATGTTACCGTTCCAGTTGCTGCCTTGAAAGTATATGTCACTGTTCCATCTGTATTTGCCGTTCCTGCCGCATCATAGAATGCAACGACAGCTTCTTCCGGCAGCGTAATCGCATCTGTCACCGGGAATGATGTTGGCTGCGCCTTAACAAAACCGGTTCCTCCGGAGAAGTTGACTGTAAGAGTCATCCCTCTCAATTCACTGTTTTCGAGAACCTTACCATCCAAATCTGCATCACTGTCGATAAATGCACCTAAATCAACCGTTGCCCAGTCACCGGCTGCACCCATTGTATGTGTACCTGTTGTTGTGATACCTGCAAGGGATGACGTACCTCCATTCACCACTTTTCGAACTTCCGTCTCCAGCTTTTCAAGCAGCTCAGGCGGCATCTCGGATGATTTCAGCGTCTTCTCACCATCAGGTGTCTGATACTTAAAGGAAAGTTTTGATGTATCCACCTTGTATATTGTATTAGAAGGTGTCCACTCATTCTCTGTATTGAGTGTCGACCTTACTGTCGTCTGTTCAGAAGTTGCAGGAAGAATACCGAACTTCACATCATACGTATATCCTGCCTTGTCATAAACCTGAATATTCGCCACCCTGCCATTTTCATTCTGAAGTTCGGGACTGTTTGAATCAAGGATTCCGCTAATCCTTCCCTGCGTTGTCGCAGATGCCTTGAATTCATTCATCGCCCTTGTATTAATCGGCTTTAATCCGCCTTTTACAACATTTCCTTCATTGTCAACACCCCAGCCCTGTACGATATAGCCAGTACTTGCCATACAGAGGTTGCCGGCATCATCCACGTCGAAGGAGCCGTCCCTTGTGTAAAATGTACTTGTACCGTCGCTTACCACGAAAAACGCCTCGCCGGAAATCTTAAGGTCAAACGGGTTTCCTGTTGACTGGTTCGCGCCTTCCTGTGTGATGGTCGTGTTGATGGCTGCCGCCTTGACGCCAAGACCGATCTGCCTCGGGTTCGTACCACCTGTATTGTTCGCCGGATTTGCCCCTGTAGCCGCCTGTGTCGTCTGATAGAGCATATCGGAAAAGTTCATCTGTTTTGCCTTAAATGCTGTTGTGTTTACGTTTGCAATATTGTTACCAATAACGTCCATTCTTGTCTGGTGTGTCCTTAAACCTGACACGCCAGAGAAAAGTGATCTCATCATAATTAAGTGACCTCCTAAATTTAATATATACAGAATGCCCATAAAACATCTGGTAATTCTAAGGATATGTCCTTTATATCCTTAGAATTACTTTGTTTTTTTCCCATCCGTCATTCCGGGGTTCCAAGCCTCCTTAAAAGGTCCGGCTCTGTCTCACATCCTGTATTTAGATTATTACGGCTCCATCAATATTTGTATAAATATTTTCGTCTGCTTCTGTCTGATCCATCGCTGTGATTACCGTGTTGCTCTTGGTGTTTACGATAAACGCAAGCTGGTCTACCAGCACCAGGGAATCCCTGATTCCTTTTTCGCCTGCCTTTTTCGTACCGTCATTCAGCCTTTCCAGTTGTTTGTCGGTCAATTCAATATTCCTGTCACTGAGCCTGTTTGCCGCATGCTTTGAAAATTTTACATTCTCTGCCGGCTGCTGCTTCTGCACCTGCTGCTTGTGGAGAATTTCTTCAAAACTCATGCCCTGAGGCGTCTTGTTTCCTGCGTTAACCTTCTGCTGTTTTAGATACTGATCCTGTAGCTGTTCAATGGAAAGGAACTGACTGTTGTTAATATTCATTCTTCATTCCCCCCTGCTCTAATGTCTTTATTTTGGATACCTTTTAATACTGTTACGCAGTCTCCGTATCGTCTTTTTCGTCCCCGTTGTCCTTGTCATCCGTCCCTGATTCCTTGTTTTCCGTCAGCAGGTTCAGCTTGTCGATAATCGCGTTCATCTTGGTGTTGAAGCTCTTTAAAATATCGTCAAGCGAAGCCTTGTCGTCCTCATTCGCCGCATTATCCTCAAACTTGACACCCAGCTTCTCAAGCTCAAGCTTCCACTCGCCAAACTTCACGAACTGGTCATAACCATATGTCTTCATGTAATTCTTCTCGTAATCATTCATGGTGTTGTAATAATCAAGTGCGCCCTGGATGACATTCTGGTATGATTTGTCTGCAAAAGCGATATCCGGAAGTCCGTCAATCATTGCCTTGAACGTGCTGTACTTCTCATAAGCCTTAGAGTAATCCGCACTGACAACCGTATCCAAATCACTGATGGAATATTTGTTATCATCAATGACAAGCAGCGGTTTTCCGTTCTCCATGACAACATAGTCAACAGTTCCCTGCTTGTAAGTCGTCTCACCTGTCTTTTCGCTCGTTACCTTCATGATAACTTCCTTGCCAATCAGTTCGTTCGCGCGCAGCATGTCAACAGACTCTGCCATCTCGCTCATCTTCTGAACCTGTGTGAACGTCGCATACTGTGATACCCACTCGGTATTGCTGGTCGGCTCCAGGGGATCCTGGTTCTGCATCTCGGCTACCAGGAGTGTCAGGAACATGTCACTGTCCACCGTATTTTTGTTTTTCGCCTTTTGTGTGAGGGAATCACCAGACGTAGTATGTGTCTGTAATTTTCCATCCTCACCAACTGGTGCCATTATACTCATATTTCCACCTCTCTTTTCATCGCATAAAGCGCTTTCCCATTATGCCCGCAAATCCATCGAATTTCCGTTTGCCGCCATGATTTCCATGGCAATCCTTGTCGCATCATCTGCGCCCGCCAGTTCCTGCTCAAGTTCTCCGTCCTCCCCCAGTGCCCTGAGGTTGATGCTCCGTCTGCGTGTTCCCTGAACCCGCTCTGCCTTCTGTTCCTCTGACTGCTGCTGTCCGCTTCCTTCCTTGTCAAGGTTGCGTTCCATCTCGTGGCTTGCCACCGACACTTCGATTGCCTCAATCTTGACACCCTGCTCCTCAAGGTTTGTCTGAAGCTGCGTCGCCTGTGCCTCTATCGCTGCTTTCACGGCTTCATTCTGCGTCGTAAACTGTGCCGTCACAACTCCGCCCTTTGTCGTCAGTGATACATTCACGGTACCAAGGCTTGCGGGATGAAGCTGTAACTCCATCTCGGTAAGGTTTTCATTCTTGACAATCTTTACCATGTCTGCAAGCTGCCGCATGATGTTTTCGGTACTTTCGGAAGTAAACTTCTCTACGCCCTCAGCGGCTGCACTGCTCACTTCATTCACATTGTTCTGGAAATTCTGTGATGTATTGTTCTGTCCAAAATTCTTTGATTCCCTGTTGTCATTGTTCTTTGTATCACGCTCGGCATTCCGTGCCCGGCTGTCTGCCAGGGTCTCCATCGGATTCTCCTGCTGGTTTTCCGGAAGTGTATCGTACTTTTTCGCCGGCTGCGTATTATCCTCCTTGACGATAATCGGCTGTGCCGGAAGCTGCTCCACATCTGGCTGCTCCTGATCGTCAGACGACATGATTTCCGCATTCTGGGTTCCATCATCTGTTTTCTGGCTTTCAAGCTCCTGAAGTTTCTGTAATACTGCGTCGAGTTCCTCGCCTGTAAGCCCTGTGTTTTCAAGCAGGTCATTTACCTTTGTGTCAACCATTTCCGTGATGTCCTGCAATGCCGTATAAAGTTCTTCATCTGCCACAAGGCTGATCACGGAATCCTCGCCGGAAATTGTTGTTACAAGCTGTGCCATGTTGTCGGAGTTGAGCAAATCAAGCGGCTGCATCTTCAGGTCTTCCATTCCGCTGAGCAATTCCTCGTCCGTAATACCAAGAATCTGCTTTATCTGTTCGATAATCTGCTCCAGTGCATTTGCAATCTCGTCAATGGTCATTTCATCCACCGGCTCCTCTGTCCCGGCCGCTTCCGTCGGGTTTAATTCCGTCTGGGCGGTATCCTTGACTTCTGTCGCCGCTTCCTCCACTGGCGCTTCTGTTTCCGCACACTCTTCAGCTGCCGTATCTTCCCTTACCGGTTCTGCATCCTTTGGCTCTGCCGTCGTCTGCTTATCCGGCTGCCTGGCTGATGTCTGCTGCACGGATGTCTCTTTTGTGCTGTCTGCTTTGTCGGACTGCTCAAGCTTTTGTGCTGTCTTTCCAAGTACGTCTCCAAAGTCCTGCGTCTTCCCTGCCACTTTTTGTGTCTTCGCCACTGCATTCACGGCAGGGTTTCTGTCAAGGACTGTGCTGTTTAGGGTTGTACCCGTCATTCCCATTCCTCCTTTCTTTTTCATTGTCAATGTACAACAGTAAACGACAAAAATGCGTGTCGTTTACTATATCTATTCAACTTAACAAATTAACTGAATTTTTGCAAAAATTCAGTTAATTTGAAAGTTACATAAATTATATCGGATAAGTTATCAGAAAACTTTAGTTTCCTGGATTCATTATCTTGGTAATTCTTGCAGCTACGGCAGGATCCATCTCTCCCATAATCGCTCCCCTTGTAGCTGCCGGAAGATTTGACAGGATATCTGCTGCCAGGTCAAGATTATCAGTCATGGCTCCGAGAATGCCCGCAGCTTTCGCAGCGTCCATGTTGCTGTATGTCGCCACATAATCCTTCAGCTTGTTGCTGACTGCCTCCTCCTGAATGACCTGCTTATAGAGCGCCTCTGCCGTGGTCGGATCCATCTCTTCATAATAAGCCCGGTATTCCGCTGCCCCGGGACCATTTTCTGCGTAGACAACCTCCTCGTAGAACTGCTCCTTGATTTGCTGGAACGCTACCTGGTTCTTTTCAAAGGTCTGTAAGCGCTGCACCTCCGCCTTGAGCGCATCTATCTGCTCCGCATATGCAGCGTTGGTATTCTGTGCCTGTTCAAGCTTCTTTTCAAGCTCCGTTATATATTCCACGGCGTCCTTAATACTGTTATAGCCGCCGTAAGAATTCTCCCTTGTTGACTCAATTGTTGAATCCGTCGGAAGAATCATGTTAATCACAGGGATATCCTTCAGCATTGGTGTCAGTACATTGGAGCCAAAGCCACCGACATCCATTTTTACAAGCAGGCACAATATGCCAAGCCATATCACTATGATAAATATCGTGACAACCACTACGGATGCATTTGTACCGTCTATCTGCTCATCTAATTCCCGCTCCTGATTTTCCAGCTCTTTTGCGCGTTTCCTAGCTTCCTTCTTCTGATTCTTCTGCTCCTTTTTAAACGCCTTCTGACTTTCCCTTAGCTGTTTCAGCTGCATCTCCGGTGCGTCGGGGCTTAAATTTTCGTCCTTACGTGCCATAATCGCTAACCATGCCTTTCCATAGATTTATAGGTTAAGAGCTTCTTATCTCATGCTCCTCCATCAATTTCTGTCCGTATGTATATGATGTAAGCTGGTCTATCTCCTTACTTTCCGCTGCCAGCTCATCTTTCATAAATTCCTCGAATGCATTCTCCTTAAGCTTTTCATGCGCCTTGCGCTCCTGCATAAGCTCCTGCAACGCCGCCCTCGCCTTCTCGACTGCCTTGGCGGCACGGGCAATCTCCTTCATCTGATCCGCAATATATTCATCCATCTTGAGAACTGCCATTTTGTTCTCGCGGATTTTCCTCACGTCAATCAGCTCTGTGCGAAGCTTCACACCCTCCTGCATATAATAAAGCTTTCTGGCATGCAGCTCGTCAAGCTTTTTCTTCTCTGCGTCAAGCCGCATGTTTGCTTCCGCAAACTCCTGCTTCGCCCTGTCCTCAAGCTTTTCCTTGATATCAAGAATTCCCTGCATCTTATAACGGAAAACTGCCATCTAACTACCACCCTTTTAATTGTCAGAAAACATCTGCTCTAATTGTTCCACGGTCTCCTCAAAGCTGATTTTCTCATCCGTCGCCTGCAGCAAATATTCATTCACTTCGTCAATCTTGCTGATTGCCCGGTCAATGTTCGGGTTGCTTCCCCGCTTATAGGCGCCGATATTTATCAAATCCTCAGCCTCATTGTAAGTAGCCATAATATTTTTTAATTTGCCCGCCGCTGACTTATGCGCACCCGAAGCAATCATCGACATACATCTTGATATGCTCTGCAGCACATCAATCGCCGGATAATGGTTTCTGTTCGCAAGCTTTCTGGTCAGCATAATATGTCCGTCAAGAATACTTCTCGCTGTATCGGTAATCGGTTCATTGAAATCCTCACCTTCAACAAGAACGGTATATAAACCTGTAATGGAACCATTTTCTGCACATCCGGCACGCTCGAGAAGCTTTGGCATCTCCGAATACACACTGGGCGGGTATCCCCTCGTCACCGGCGGTTCGCCCGTCGCCAGGCCGATTTCCCTCTGTGCCATCGAAAAACGTGTCAGTGAATCCATCATCAGGAGGACATCCTTTCCCTGGTCCCGGAAATATTCGGCTATGGCTGTCGCCGTCTTTGCTGCCTTATTGCGCTCAAGAGCCGGCCTGTCGGAGGTTGCCACGACAACAATGGAACGGCGCATTCCCTCCTCGCCCAGGTCACGCTCTATAAATTCCCTGACCTCTCTGCCACGCTCGCCTATCAGTGCTATTACATTGATGTCTGCCCTCGTGTTCCGCGCAAACATGCCCATCAGGGTCGATTTTCCCACGCCTGAACCCGCAAAGATTCCGATACGCTGTCCTTTTCCTACTGTTATCAGCCCGTCAACCGCTTTTACCCCGAGAGAGAGCACCTCGCTGATTATTGTCCTGCTCATCGGGTCAGGCGGTGTCGCTTCCAACGGATACCGCTTTACAGTTGTCGGTTCCGGCACAAAGCCGTCAATGCATCTGCCCAGTCCGTCAAGCGTCTTTCCCAGAAGACTGTCTCCCACCGAAACGCTGAGCGGATAATTCATATTCTCGACAATACATCCCAGCCCGATGCCCTCCGTGTCTTCATAGGGCATCAGCAGCGTCTTTTTGTCCTTAAATCCGACTACCTCCGCCAGAATCCCATGCTGCTTTTCCGAGTCCGTATATATTTTGCACATATCTCCCAGCTTTGCATCCGGTCCCGATGATTCTATGGTAAGACCAACCACATTTTCCACTTTGCCAAGCTTTTTGAAAAAGCTTTTATTCAGTACTGTCTGATATTTCCCAAAGGAAATTTCCATTTCCATGTTTCATCCCCCATGCTGTCAGCAATCCAGTCTAACCCTCATATGACAGAAGCCGCAGCTCTTCATTCAATGCCGCAAGCTGTGTGCCTAAACTACAGTCAAACACACCGTTTCCGGTTTCTATCATACATTCATTTTTATTTAATGTCACATCCTCAAGAAGCTCCACATTCTCAATCGCAATGTTTGTGCCCTTGATGAGTTCTCTTTTCTGCATACTTGCAAAGGGGTAATCCTCCTTTGACACATGTATCAGGTAGGTGCTTCCGCTCTCAATGTTCCTCATAGTATTCTGTATCAGATACACAATAAGTTCCCTTGAGTTTTTGAGACTGACATGAAAAATATGCTCGTAAATTCCGGTAAGCGTATCAATAAACATTGGCTCCACTTCCTTGAATTTCTGCTGGTATTCTTCCTCAAGCTGCGCACTTTTCATCTCCAGGTCCGCCAGGGCATGTTCCCGCTCCTCCGCTATGCTGTCAAGACCGTCCTGATGTCCCTGTGCAAAACCTTCGTTCTGTCCCTGCTCAAAGCCCTCCTGATATCCCTGGTTTCTGCCTTCCTCGATTGCCTGAATCCTTGCCTGCTCTATCTCGGCAAGCGCCTCCTGCCGCATGGCTTCAATCTGTTCCTGTGCATCGGCAATCAGCTCTTCCCGCATTGCCTCAGTCTGTTCTGATGCCGGATTTTCCGTCCCCTGCATCCCATTATCAGAGTCCTGTTCTGACCGGATGACGTTTTCCCCATCATCATGTATCAGCTCCGACACTTCCACTGCACTGATTCCCTGCGTAAACCCTTCTGCAAAATCCGGTTCCTCACCGCACTGCCGCGCAAGCTCTATCGCAAGCTCCTTGAGCTTTGCCTCCGCGCGGGCATTGGAGTCTATAATTCTTGTATTGGCTGGGTTTACGACAACCCAGCCTGATTTTAATATACCGCCATTAGACAACTAACTCGTCACCTCCGCCTCTAGAAATAACGATTTCCGCAGAATCCTCGAGCTTTCTGATGATGTTGACAATCTTCTGCTGCGCTTCCTCGACATCCTTCATTCTGACAGGTCCCATGAATTCCATGTCTTCCTTAATCATCTCGGCAAGACGCTTTGACATATTGCTGAAGATTGCATTCTGCACTTCCTCCGTGGAACCCTTACATGCAATCGCAAGGTCATTGTTGTCAACATCCCTGAGCACACGCTGGATGGCACGGTCGTCGAGCAGCAGGATATCCTCGAATACGAACATCTTCTTTCTGATCTCGTCCGCAAGCTCCGGCTCTTCCACTTCGAGTGTCTCCATGATGTGTTTTTCTGTTCCTCGGTCTACTGTATTCAGTATTTCTACAACTGCATCCACACCACCGATAATTGTGTAATCCTGATTGACCAGTGATGAGAGCTTGGACTCAAGCACACGCTCTACTTCCTTGATGACATCCGGGCTTGTTCTGTCCATTGTCGCGATACGTCTCGCCACTTCAGCCTGCTTCTCGGGTATCAGGGCACTTAATATGGTAGCTGCCTGCCCTGCCGACAGGTAGGAAAGTATCAGCGCAATCGTCTGCGGGTGTTCATCCTGTATAAAGTTCAGCAGCTGGGATGCATCCGTCTTCTTGACAAACTCAAACGGTTTTACCTGCAATGACGCCGTCAGCTTGCCAATGACATCCATTGCCTTGTCCGCGCCAAGCGCCTTTTCCAGAAGCTCCTTGGCATAACCGATACCGCCTTCCGCGATGTACTGCTGTGCCAGGCACACTTCGTAAAACTCATTGATTACTTTCTCCTTTACCTGTGGCGTAACGCTTTTGGTATTCGCAATTTCAAGTGTCAGGTCTTCAATTTCCTCTTCCTTCAAATGTTTGAATATCAGGGAAGATTTTTCAGGCCCCAGTGCAATCAGCAGGATTGCCGCCTTCTGTATCCCCTTTAACTCTTCAGTAGCCATTACAAGTTACCCCCAATCCTCATCAAGCCAATTTCTTAAAAGCGTAGCCACCGCTTCCGGATTTTCCTCCACAAAGCTCTCTATCAGTTTTCTGGCTTCCGACTTCTGTTCAGTCTCAATGCTCTCAAGCTCATCAATGTTGGACTGCAGCAAGTCTTCCACTGCAAGTTCCTCTTCCTCCTCGACCTCTCTCTTGGTTCTCAGACTCATGATTACCACAAAAGCAAGAAGTGTAAGGATAATTACGATTAAGACAATCTGGATAATGTCTTTGATTTCTACAGAAGACTGAATCGTGTCAATAAACTGAACCTCCTCATAAGCCACAAGGCTTACATTTCTGGTCGGAATGCCAGTCGCATTTGCCACCATACCCACTAAGTCTTCATCTATCTCAAGCTTAACCCGCTCATTGTTGGCAAGCTTATATTCTTCCCACGAGATGCCGTCGAGCAGTCCCTGAAGCTTTACGTCTTCCTCCCTTACCACGCGGTATCTCACTGCCGCTACCGACACAGAACTGTCATTGTAAACAATTGTACCTGTCGCTGCAGTTGTCTTGGTGATTTTCTCATTTGGAAGATAATCACTCTTTCTTTCATATGTACTGGTTCTCGTACCATTCGACTCATCAATCATGTAATCCGTCTCTGAATTGGAGTCTGTTCCGGGAACGTCGCCCACCCCGTCATTTGCATTTGACTGGAATACTTCCTCGTGGGCAAGCAGTCCCTGGTCATGCTCATCGTCCGGTGTGGAGTAATTGTGTTCTGTGATTTCCTTCTGGGAGAAATCCATCGCCACATTTGCACCGACCTCAATCTGATTGAACTCGTTTGTACCGAAAAGCACCTGTCTTACTTCATTCTTAATCAGGCTTTCCGCTTCCTGCTTAAGCATCATCATATTGTCGGCCTTCTCAATGGATGAGTAAGTTTCCTCTATGGGAAACCAGATTTTTCCGTCAACATCTGTAATTGTCACATTGTCCGTAGTGTCATTTCCAAGTCCTGTCGCCACCATCCTAGCGATGGCTGCCGCATTCTCCTCTGTAAACTGTTCGCCATCATTGAGTTCCAGAAGGACACTTGCATAAGTCTCAAGGTTCTGCGCGATTAACGTGCCATTGTCCTCGGGTATTGTAAGCTGGCATGAAGCCGTCTTTACCGCCTTCATGCTTTCAACGTCTTCTTCTATCTGTTCTTCCATGAAAAGCTTATAGCGTTTCTGCTTGTCTGCCTCTGTTGTCGAAAAATTTCCTTTCAGCACATCATCAATCGTGTATGCCGCTGTTGGTATATTGTTAGCCCCAAGTAAAAGGTTTGCGTCAGACTGCTGTGTGTTCAGCACATCAAAACGTAGTCCGTCGGATGATATTTTGTATTCAATCCCCTGTCCGTCAAGCAGCTCCTTCACAGCAGCCGCTTCCTTGGTAGACTCACAATTTACGAAATCCTTTATGTACTGTTTTTTTGTAAGCACCGCCACCAGTATTGCCATGGCAAGCAAAATCACGACACCGATTCCGATAATCAGCGTTTTCTGCTTTGGCTGGAATTTATTCCACCATTCCTTGATTCGTTCCAATAGCTTTTTCCCAAAATCCAATACCTTGTCAACCATTTCAAGTGTCTCCTTCTCCCAAAAATCCCTTGTAATCCTTTACCCTTTTTGAATGACTGTCAACCCTGCTGTCCGTTAAATCTGTATCTGCATAATCTCCTTGTATGATTCCAAAAGCTTATCCCTGAGTGCAACCGTGTAGTCAAGCGCTGTCTGTGCCTTTCCGACTGCCATTGTCAGGTCATGTGTATTCTCCGAGATACCCATTGCCCACTTCAAAATCTCGTTCTCCTGATTTGACAACGCATTGTTTGTGTCATTGATGTTGCTTACTGCCGCATCAAAGATGGAGCCGAAAAGATTTGCCGGCTGTTCACTGTTTTCCGTGTTTGTGCCGTACAAGCTGTTCCTGACTGCGTCTGAACCAATTCTATAAAAACTGTTGATATCATTTGCTGCTGTTACTGTCATTGCGATTCCCCCTATACTCCTTCAATCCCCAATTATTTCCTAATTAAAAGTTCATCTCCAACCCTTTGCTTGCCATCGCCTTTGTCGCTTCAAAAGCAGCCTGGTTTGCATCATAGCCACGGCTCGCATCAATCATGTTGGTCATTTCCGTTATCACATTCACATTTGGATAATGGACATATCCGTTTTCATCTGCGTCCGGATGCTCCGGGTCATACGTCATGACCTCCTCTGTCCATGTATCCTCATACACGCCCCTTACCTTGACACCCGTCCCAGGGCTTGACAGCTCTGCCGAGTTCGTGCATCCAAGCGGTCTGCCAGTCAGGTTGCTGAATGCGGTGTCAAGCATATGCGAGAACTTTCTATTCTTGACATCCGTCTTTTCCTGGAATGTGACAACCTTTCTGACATACGGCGTGCCATCCTCAGTTCTTGTTGAATGTGCATTTGCCATATTCTGTGAAATAATATCCATCCGGTACCGCTCAGCCGACATTCCCGATGCACTGATGTCAAATGAATCAAATATTCCCATTTAGCATCCCTCCTATTTCATTACTGATTTCAACTGCGTGAAATTCCTGTTGAGCAAATCCATCATGCCATTGTACTTTATGGTATTTTTTGCCTGGATTGCCTCCTCATTGTTGATGTCCACATTGTTTCCGTCATACCGGAAGGAAAGCTCCGCATAGTCTGTGTAAATTTCGGGGGTGAGCGCCTCCAAATCAAGATTCTTTACCCTTGCATCCACCGTATCCTCACTCGACCTTGCAAACGCATGCTTGAGCTCCGTCTCAAAACGGATATCTTTTCTCTTATAATTTGGAGTGTTTACATTAGCGATGTTGTTGTTAATGATGTCATTCCTTGTTGCTGCTGCATCCAATGAAGTTCCCAGAACGTTAACGTAATCAAACACACCTGAACTATTTAACATTTCTACTCCTCCTTTTATTCATGTGCTGCCGCACTATACGTAGATCCTATGTAAACCCCTGTCTTTTCGGACAAATTTACATAACTTATTACCTTTCTTATTCTATTATAGATTATTTTCAGAATATTTCAAGTATTTTTTTCATTATTTTGTAATATTATGTGAATTTGACCGCTCTTATTATGTAAATTCATTATTTTTACCCACAAAGCAGAAAAAGAGCTTATCTTTTCTCATTAAATGAGTAAGATAAGCTCTTTGTTGTGTTTTTTCATTCTTTTCCTATTTTTCAGACAATTTGTTCCTGCCCTAAACCGGCGAACCGCCATGCCTATTTGTTGAGCTGCCGTTTCAGCGCATCCACTTCCTCAAACACGACATCATTGAGAACCTTGATGTAAGTCCCTTTCATGCCTGACGAGCGGGACTCGATAACGCCGGCGCTCTCAAATTTGCGGAGCGCATTGACAATAACGCTTCTCGTAATACCAACACGGTCTGCTATCTTGCTGGCGACAAGGATGCCTTCCGTCCCGTTCAGCTCATCGAAAATATGCGTGATTGCCTCCATCTCGGAAAAGGAGAGTGTGGATATTGCAGACTTGACAACTGCCACCTTGCGGCTCTCCTCCGCATTTTCCTCGCTCACCGCGCGGAGCATCTCTAGTCCTACCACTGTCACACCATACTCGCACAGAATGATGTCGTCAATATCATACTGTTCATTGCACTTATATATAAACAAAGTACCCAGACGCTCCCCGGCAATCTCAATCGGGGTGATAACCGCCTGATATTTCCGGATATCCTCACTCTCAAATCCAAGCGTCGCAAGGTTCACGTTCTCTTTTGTCGACAGCACGCCGAGAAGCCTTTCATTTAACATCGGGTCAATAAAACCACCCACGTTATCCTCGACAAGCTCCTTTAGTTCATCCACTCCCTCGCAATTGCCAACGCCCAGGACCTTTCCCTTTTTGCTGATGACCAATACATTTGAATTGACAATGTCCCGGATTACCTTGCAGATATCATTAAAAACCACCTTGCTGGAATTATTATTGTGTAAAAGTTTTCCTATTTTTCTCGTTTTGTCTAATAATTGAACACTACCCATAGCCAACCTCCAAGTTCTTTTTGCAATTTCCTTACGCTTTCAAACGGACCTTACCGCAAGTGCAAAGCCCCGACCTGAATTGCTACACTAAAATCCATTTATAAGGAAAATTTTAACACAGAATGGCTTATTTTTCAATAGTTGCAGTCAATAAAACAAAAATCCATTACAATTTTATATTATTTTTATAATTAAAAAATAATATGTATTTTTCAAAAAATATGCAAAAAATCCGGCATGACTTTCGTCATGCCGGATTTCTTACTGTGCCGCTTTCTGGTTTTCCTCAATCTTTTTCACATATCCACACTGCTCGTCAGCACAGACAAGCTTGCTGCCTTTCACAAGCATGATGCCGCCACAGCGCTCGCATTTCTCCTTGGAAGGTTTCTGCCATACCATAAAATCACAGTCCGGAATTGCCTCACAGCCATAATATTTCCTTCCCTTTTTCGTCTTTCTGACGACGACCTCCTTGCCGCATTTCGGGCAGGAGACACCTATCTTTTCAAAATATGGTTTCGTGCTCCTGCACTCAGGAAAGCCAGGACACGCAAGGAATTTTCCGTGAGGACCATACTTAATCACCATATTCCTGCCGCACACGTCACACAGTTCATCCGAAACCTCGTCCGCTATCTCCACCTCGTCAAGTTCCTTTTCTGCCTTTTTTACCGCCTCGTCAAGGTCCGGATAAAAATTAGCCACCACCGTTTTCCAGCTGATGGCACCGTCCTCCACCTTGTCAAGCAGCGCCTCGAGGTTTGCGGTAAAGTTCACGTCCACAATCGTGGGGAAGGCATCCTTCATCATGCTGTTCACGACCTCGCCAAGCTCGGACACATATAGGTTCCTGTCCTCCTTGACCACATAGCGCCTTGCCATAATCGTCGTAATCGTCGGGGCATACGTACTCGGACGCCCTATTCCCAGCTCCTCAAGCGCCCTGACAAGCGATGCCTCCGTGTAATGGGCAGGCGGCTGTGTAAAATGCTGCCTGGGGTCAAAGGATTCCAGCGTGAGTTTTGTGTCCTTTGTAATTTCCTTCAAAAGCGTATTGGACTCTGTCTTCTCATCATCTGCTTCCTTATATACACTCATAAAGCCGTCGAAGTCAAGCTTGGACGCCGATACGGTAAACTGATGCCCCTTCGCATCAATTTTCACCGACGTTGTCTCATACTTTGCCGGCGTCATACGGCTTGCCGTAAATCGTTTCCAGATAAGCTGGTAGAGCCGGAGCTGGTCCCTGCTGAGGGACTCTTTTAAGCCTGCTGGCGTATTGCTGATATCCGTGGGACGAATCGCTTCATGCGCATCCTGGATTTTCTGCTCTTTTTTCTTTTCCGTCGTGACCTCCGCCGCATATTCCGCACCATAATTTTTTGTAATATAGTCTTTTGATGCGGCTACTGCCTCATCAGATACCCTGGTAGAATCCGTTCGCAGGTAAGTGATAATTCCAACCGTCCCCTGTCCCTTAAGCTCCACTCCTTCATAAAGCTGCTGTGCCAGGCGCATTGTCTTTTGTGTCGAAAAATTCAGCGCCTTGCTCGCTTCCTGCTGTAACGTGGAGGTTGTAAACGGCAGCGGCGCCTTTTTTACGCGCTCGCCTTTCTTGATTTCTGCCACCGTAAACGCTGCCTGTTCAAGCTCCTTTAAAACCTTATCCATCTCCTCCCTGGAATGAATTTCTGATTTTTTGTCACCCATGCCATGGTACTTCGCCACCAGCGGCTTTTTTTCCCCCTTGATTTTCAGCGCCGCATCCAGTGTCCAGTATTCCTCCGGGATAAACGCATTGATTTCATCCTCCCTGTCGCAGATAATGCGCAGCGCCACGGACTGGACCCTTCCTGCACTCAGCCCCCTCTTGATTTTTGCCCAGAGAAGCGGGGAAATGCGGTAGCCCACCATCCTGTCAAGCATACGCCTTGCCTGTTGTGCATCCACCAGGCTCATATCAATTTCCCGGGGATTTTTCAGGGATTCCTTTACCGCATTTTTCGTAATTTCATTGAATGTGATACGGTATACCTTTTTTTCCTCAAGCTTGAGCGCAATGTACAAGTGCCATGAAATAGCCTCCCCTTCACGGTCAGGGTCGGTTGCAAGATATACCTTATCTGCCTTTTTTACTTCCTTTCGAAGCTTTGCCAGAATATCTCCCTTGCCTCGAATTGTTATATATTTGGGTTCATAATTATTTTCCGCATCAAATCCCAGCTGGCTTTTCGGCATATCGCGAACATGACCGTTACTTGCCAATACCTCATAATTGGCACCCAGAAATTTCTTGATTGTTTTCACCTTTGCGGGTGACTCCACAATTACTAAATACTTTGCCATACTGTTACCTCGTCTTCATACTTTATTTCAATTCAGATTCCCCCATGGGGAATCTGCAGCTGTTGCCTTTGACTTACGTTCACCACTATAACCCAATTTTGAAACCGTGGCAAGTAATATTTTCAAAAATCTGTCAAATTATTTTGTTTTTCGCTGCTATCTGCTACTATAACAACAGCTTGTACTGCCCATTTTGGCTGGCAGCAAGCCCCTTGAGTTCAAGCTCCACAAGTCCCTGGCATATCTGTGGCACTGACAGCGCGCTCCTGTTTTCCCGAAGCCTGGCGACAATCTCCTCCTGTGTGACTGGCAGACTGGCAAGAACGGCATATATTTCTTTTGCCGTTTCTGAAATTTTGCTGTCTGCCAGTTTTCTTTCTGTACGCCCATGCCGGCTTGTCTGGCGTTCCCAGTGCATATCGCTGATTATGTCGTCAGGCGAGACCGCTATCATGGCTCCCTGCCGTAACAGCCTGTTGCATCCCATGCTGAGTGCGTCCGTGCATCTTCCCGGCAGCGCATACACTTCCTTTCCCTGTTCCAGTGCCATGTCAACCGTAATCAGTGTGCCGCTTTTTTCGCACGCCTCCACCACAACGACCACATCGGCAAGTGCACTGATAATCCTGTTCCTCGGGGGAAACAGGGCAGGTCTTGGCTCCATCCGGGGCGGATATTCTGACAGAACGCCGCCTTTCTCCTGAAGCTGCCTGTAGAGCGGTTCATTTGCCCTTGGATAGACAACATCCACACCGCACCCAAGCACCGCAAAGGAGCTGCCGCCTGCCTTCAGTGCCGCACGCTGGCTTATCCCGTCAATCCCAAGCGCCATACCGCTTATGACATCCACACCGGCTGACGCGAATCCCGCCGCAAACAGTTCTGCCATGTATGTGCCATATTCACTGCATTTTCTGGAGCCTATCAGTGCCACTGCCGGAACACAGCCATCCGGCAGCCTTCCTTTATAAAAGATGCCAAACGGTGGGTCGGGGATATCCACAAATTTCTGCGGAAAATCCGGTTCCCGGCAATACGTATAGCTTATCCCGCTTCCTGTCACATAATTCCATACCTTCTGTGGGGAATACCGCCTTTTATGCTGTACAAAGCGCTCACAAGCCTTTTCCCCTGCAACGGCTGTTATATGCCGCTCAGGCATGAGATAAACATCCTGTGCCGTTCCTGCGGCTTCAAGCAGCTTATATTTCGTTCCTCCCGCAAGCCAGTATATCGTGTCCAGCCAGCATGCATATATCTTGTTTTGTTCTCCCATCTTCCATTCTACTTCTGTCCCGTCCAAATTATTCCTGTGTGCAACCATACAATTTCATCCTGTAAAAATTAATTCCTGTCGTTCATCCGATAGCATACCGCCTCACCCAGGTGCGCCGTGCCAATGTCATCCTTACCGTCCAAATCGGCAATTGTCCGCGCAACTTTTATTACTTTATGATACGCCCTTGCCGACAGATTCATGATGGTAAATATTTCCTCCATCATTGCCTGCTCCTCTGTCCCAAGAGGACAGTATGTCCTGATATCGCCTGCCCTAAGTTCCGCGTTAAAATGATAACCTGTTCCCCGATACCGTCGGTTCTGACGTTCCCTTGCCCCCATCACGCGCTCCCGGATGTCGGCGCTGCTTTCATTGTGCATTGTGGCTGACAGCTGCCTGATGTCCACCCGCGGCGCCTGTGTGATGACATCAATTCTGTCCAGTATAGGACCCGATATCCGTGAAAGATATTTTTTTACTTCCGTCTCGGAGCATGTACACTTGTTTCTGTCCGGAAAGTGGCCGCAAGGGCAAGGATTCATGGCGCCCACCAGCATAAAGTCCGCGGGATATACAAAGCTTCCAGAAGTCCTTGCTATATGGATGCGCTTGTCCTCAAGGGGCTGCCGCAATATCTCAATTGTGCCGCGCCGGAACTCGGGAAGCTCGTCCATAAAAAGCACGCCCCTGTGCGCCAGCGAGACGGCTCCGGGCTTTGGTATGCGCCCTCCGCCGGCAAGCGCCTGTGCAGAAATGGTATGATGCGGGTCAAGAAATGGTCTTTTCGTTATCAACGCATTTCTGTCGTCGAGCTGCCCTGCCACACTGTATATCGTAGACACCTCAAGGCTCTCCTCCATGGACAAGTCAGGAAGAATCGTGGGTATCCGCTTTGCAATCATGGTCTTTCCGGAACCGGGCGGCCCAATCATCAATATATGGTGAAATCCTGCCGCCGCCACCTCCACTGCGCGCTTTACAGCCTCCTGACCATTTATCTCTGAAAAATCCAACGCTTTATCCGTCTGGCTGCCTTGCCCCATCAGGGTTCGCCGTGCCGGCGCTATCAGCTGGCACCTGCGCTCCTCGGCTTCTCTCAGATATTCTATGGCTTCCGAAAGCGTGGACACGCCGATAATCTCAATATTGTCTATTATGGCGCCTTCCCGCACATTTGCTGTCGGTACCATGCACCTTTTCACGCCCTCCTGTTTTGCCCTCTGTACAATGGGCAGTACCCCCTTGACCGTGCGGACTGCGCCATCCAGCCCAAGCTCCCCTACAATAAGGGTGTTTCCGATGCCTTCCTCCGGAATCAGACCCAGTGATACAAGCACGCCTATGGCTATCGGCAAATCATAGGCTGCCCCTTCTTTTCTCATCTCAGCCGGCGATATGCTGACTGTTATCCGCATGGGCGGTATTGCAATGGAAGCATTTTTTAATGCCACCCTGACGCGCTCCCTTGCCTCCCGCACTTCGTTGTTTAACTGTCCGACCATCTCAAATCCCGGCATGCCTTTCGATGCATCCACTTCGACTGCCGCAAGCATACTTTCAATGCCATTGAGGGCGCCAGTCACTACTCTGCTATACATTTCATATTACTCCTTATCCGTCCAAACACCCATGCCATGTGCCGGCACTGCTGCCAGGAAAGGCTGGTGTTTCCAACTGACTGACTTTTCCAGTAACTGTCCAAGGACATATATAGCACAGTCAGGACGTTATTACAACGCAAATGTAAAAATTAGCACCCGAAATGTAAAAATTAACACAGTTTTTCCTGCTCCAGACCAGCTTTCAGTTTTCCAAGCGCCTTTTTTTCTATCCGTGAGACATAGCTCCTGGAAATTCCAAGCAGGCAGCCAATATCCCGCTGTGTCATTTCCTCTCCTGTAAAGCTTTTTCCTGTCACCCCATAACGCATTTTGATAATTTCCCGTTCCCTGTCATCAAGCCGCTCTTCAATCAGCCGCGACAGGCATTTCAGTTTTTCCATTGCATCCATGTCCTCAACCACGTCACGCTGTTCCTGCTCGCACACGTCAATCAGGTTTATCTCATTTCCCTCCTTGTCTGTTCCTATCGGCTCATACAAAGAGACTTCTCGTGTGACTTTCTTTCTTGCCCGAAACATCATCAAAAGCTCATTGTCAATACATTTCGCAGCATATGTGGCAAGCCTGCTTCCCTTCTCTGCCTTGAAGGTATTTACTGCCTTTATAAGTCCGATGGTGCCTATGGATATCAGATCTTCCATATCCTCCCCGCACCCCATGTATTTCTTGGACACATGCGCCACCAGACGCAGATTTCTTTCTATCAGGGTCTGCTTTGCCATATG
>Ga0224748_10065_pt1 | contig 22884 bp, 29 predicted proteins | sample LIM_F_Water_Neg_FD_182074 | JGI IMG/M metagenome (GOLD analysis project Ga0224748, IMG submission 182074) | Enriched cells from gastrointestinal tract of the lab mouse from Pacific Northwest National Laboratory (PNNL), Richland, Washington... | ecosystem: Host-associated > Mammals > Digestive...
GCTTGCGGGAAATCCAATTTTTAATCTTTTTGGAAATTATGCGAAATAAATCTTACAAAAACTTTTCTGCCAACAGATATTATCTTGTTGGCAATTTGTATGTTTTACCATGTACAGTGTGGACTAAAAGCTAAGAAAATCGAAAGGAAACCTATGAGAAAACTAGCCTTAAATGATGAAATATTACTGAAAATTGAGAAGCCAGCCCGCTACATCGGGAATGAAGTGAACAGCGTCATGAAAGACCCTGAAAAGGTGGACATCCGCTTTGCTATGTGTTTTCCCGACGTCTATGAGATAGGTATGTCCCACTTAGGGATTCAGATCCTCTATGATATGTTCAATCGCAGGGAGGATGTTTGGTGCGAGAGAGTCTACTCGCCATGGTTCGATTTGGATCAGGTGATGCGAAAAGAGCATATTCCTTTATTTGCCTTGGAATCACAAGATCCGATTAAGGAATTTGATTTCCTGGGAATTACCATACAGTATGAGATGTGTTATACCAATATTCTCCAGATTCTGGACTTAAGCGGAATTCCCCTTTGCTCCCGCGACAGGGATGATTCTGTCCCGATCGTAATCGGCGGCGGTCCCTGCGTCTCGAATCCGGAACCGCTGGCAGAATTCTTTGATCTGTTTTATATCGGAGAAGGGGAAACTGTCTACGGGGAACTTTTAGATGCCTATAAAGAAAATCAGAGAAAAGGCGGTTCGCGGAAAGATTTTCTCGAAATGGCGGCAGAGATTGACGGAATCTATGTACCGGCATTCTATGATGCGGCTTATAAGAATGACGGAACGATCGCATCTTTTGAACCGGTGAACTCTCACGCAAAAGCGAGGATTCAAAAACAGGTGGTGCGTGATCTGACGGATACCTGTTATCCTCAGACTCCGGTGGTGCCTTTTATCAAAGTGACGCAGGACAGGGTGGTGCTTGAGATACAGAGAGGATGTATACGGGGATGCCGTTTTTGTCAGGCGGGGATGCTTTATCGTCCTACCAGAGAACGGGATGTGGAAGTCTTGAAGCAATATGCATACCACATGCTTAAGAACACCGGACACGAAGAGATATCCCTGAGTTCCTTAAGTTCAAGCGATTACAGTCAACTGAAGGAATTGGTGACTTTTCTGATCAGTGAATTCAAAGAAGAGGGTATTAACATCTGCCTTCCGTCTCTCAGGATAGACGCGTTTTCACTGGAGGTGATGGGAAAGGTACAGGATGTGCGCAAAAGCAGCCTGACATTTGCCCCGGAAGCAGGTTCTCAGAGGATGCGGGACGTGATCAATAAAGGGCTTACCGAAGAAATAATCCTCTCAGGCGCCGGACAGGCTTTCGAGGGGGGATGGAATAAGGTAAAGCTTTATTTCATGTTGGGACTTCCGACGGAGACCGAAGAGGACATGAAGGAGATACCGCGGCTTGCAGATAAGATTGCGAGAAGATATTATGAGATTCCTAAGGAAAAGCGCAATGGGAAGTGCCAGATTACAACCAGTACTTCATTCTTCATTCCGAAGCCTTTTACACCGTTTCAGTGGGCGAAGATGTATACGAACGATGAATATATTGCAAGAGCAGCCGTTGTAAAACATGAGTTTAATGAGCAATTGAACCGTAAAAGCCTGAAATATCACTGGCACGACGCGGAGGTGACGGTGTTGGAGGGAGCTTTTGCCAGAGGCGACCGGAGACTTTCGGATGTAATTCTTGAAGCGTACAGATTGGGATGTCTCTTTGATTCCTGGACGGAAAGCTTCGATAATGAGAAATGGATGAAGGCTTTTGAGAATACCGGCATAGATATAGGGTTCTATAATCTGAGAGACAGGGATATTCATGAAATCTTTCCCTGGGATTTTATTGATATCGGCGTGACGAAAGATTTCTTATATCAGGAATGGCGGCGAGCGTTAAAGGGCGAGGCGACGCCGAACTGCAGGATGAGCTGTTCCGGATGCGGTGCGATGAAATACAAAGGAGGGGTCTGTATTGAAAGCGAGAATTAAATTCCGTAAATATGGCGTGATGCGTTTTATCGGCCACCTTGACGTAATGCGTTTCTTTCAGAAAGCGATGCGGCGGGCTGAAATTCCCATTGCATTTACAGGAGGATACAGCCCTCACATGATTATGTCTTTTGCACAGCCGCTAGGCGTCGGTATTACCAGCGACGGGGAATATCTGGATATTGAATTAAGGGAAGCTATTGATTCTAAGGAAGCAGTCCGGAGACTTAATGGGGTGATGGTGGAAGGAATAGACGTCGTTGATTTCTGCAGAATATCAGATGATAAGAAGAGCAGCGGTATGACAATCGTCGCGGCAGCCGAATATAGAGCCGTACTTCTGGAATCTGCAAAATCCGCCGATATAACAAAAGCATTCCCGGATTCCTGGCAGATGAAGCTGGAAGAATTCATGAAGCGCGAAAGCATAGTGGTTCTAAAAAGTACTAAGCGGAGCGAAAAAGAGGTTGATATTAAACCAATGATTTATCAGATGTACCTTAAAGAAGATGGTATCTACCTGTTTCTGGCAGCCGGAAGCGAGCAGAATTTAAAACCTGACCTTGTAATAGGGGCTTTTTTGAGATTTGCCAATGAAGAATCGGACAGTGTTCCTTTTCACTACCACCGCTTGGACGTCTATGCCAGGCAGCCGGAAGGGATGGAAGATGTCTGGCAATCCAGTAAGAAAATAATTTTGGAAGGAAAGCAGCATATTTTTATACCGCTAAGTGAATTAAAAATTATTTAATATGTTATCAAAAATAACTTTACTATTATTTTGGGAGTTTATATTATGAGTAAAAAAGAAGTAAAAACCAACGCCATGCGTATCCTGGACCGCCAGAAGATACCCTATGAATATGAGGAATATGAGTGTGCGGATTTTACAGACGGTATTCATGTGGCGGATCAGTTAGGTTATGACCATGCTCTGGTCTATAAGACGTTGGTGACGACCGGTAAGACCGGGCAGCATTACGTGTTTGTCATACCGATTGAAGAAGAGATAGATTTCAAGAAATCAGCAAAAATAGTAGGAGAGAAATCGCTGGAGATGCTGCACTTAAAAGACCTTACGAAAGTGACCGGTTATGTGCGCGGAGGATGTACTGCAATCGGTATGAAGAAGCAGTATCCAACCATAATCCATGAGTCTGCCAGAGAGTTAGAATATATCTATGTCAGCGGGGGAAAGCTGGGGATGCAGTTAAAACTTAAGCCGAAAGATCTCAGAAAAGCGTCCGGCGCTAATTTTGCCGATGTCGTGTATGTGCGCTGACACTGCTTTCATATGTCAGGTTTGTAAAATATTTCATTGCAGACAGCTCTAAAATGTTGTAATATAAAATACGGTTTATTGGTCGAAGCTTGTACAGAGAATTTCTGAACATTATTAAATGTACGTGACATTTAGAGAATCCTCTTACAAGCATAATGGAAAAAGCAGTTTGGAGGATTACGGAAAAGATGAAAAAGGTGGTAAAGTTTGGCGGCAGTTCACTGGCCAGTGCGGCGCAGTTTCAGAAGGTGGGAAGAATTATCCGTAAAGAGGAATCCCGCAGGTATGTAATTCCATCTGCCCCGGGGAAACGTTCGCCGGATGACACAAAAGTGACAGATATGCTTTATAGCTGTTATAATCTTGCTGCGATCGGCGATGAATCGGAAGAGGAATTCGAAGAACAGCTTACAATGATACACGAGCGTTATGATGAAATTATAAAAGGACTTGGTCTTTCCTTGTCTTTGGACGAGGAGTTCAAGCTGATTCGCACGAATTTCAGTAAAAAGATCGGACGAGATTATGCAGCTTCAAGGGGAGAATATCTGAACGCGCTTCTGATGGCAAATTATCTGGATTTTGAATTCATTGACGCTGCAGAAGTGATTTTCTTTGACGAAGCAGGAAATTTCGATGGGGATAAGACGAACAAAGTTCTCACCGCAAGACTTGCGGAGACGGAGAGAGCCGTTATTCCAGGGTTCTACGGCTCTATGCCGGATGGAAGGATCAAAACGTTCTCAAGAGGAGGTTCCGATATTACCGGTTCTATCGTGGCAAAGGCAGTCCGGGCGGATATGTATGAAAACTGGACGGATGTATCGGGATTTCTGATTGCGGACCCGCGCATTATCAAGAATCCCAAAGCAATTGATGTGATCACTTACAGAGAACTTCGGGAGCTTTCTTATATGGGTGCGACAGTTCTTCATGAGGATGCGATCTTTCCGGTGCGTAAAGAAGGAATTCCGATTAACATACGTAATACGAATTCACCGGAGGACAAGGGAACGTTGATCGTAGAAGGTACTTGCAGGAAGCCTCGTTTCGTGATAACCGGAATCGCTGGAAAGAAGGATTTTGCTTCCGTCACAGTCGAGAAAGCGATGATGAACTCAGAGGTTGGTTTCTGTAAAAAGGTTCTGGAGGTATTCGATGAAAATAATATTTCTATCGAACATATGCCTTCCGGAATTGATACGATGACGATCTTCGTACATCAGGATGAATTTGAAGAAAAGGAGCAGAAGGTGATCGCCGGTATTCACAGACGGGTGGAACCTGATTTTCTGGATCTTGAATCAGATCTTGCGCTTATTGCAGTCGTGGGCAGAGGAATGCGTGCGACCAGGGGAACTTCCGGCAGGATATTCTCGGCTCTGGCTCATGCTAATGTGAATGTAAAAATGATTGATCAGGGTTCCAGTGAGCTGAATATAATTATCGGTGTTCGGAATCATGATTTTGAAACCGCAGTAAAGGCAATCTATGATATCTTTGTAAATACGATGATATGATTCATCTGTTGCAATGTAATTTATTCATGTATTTCATGTATGTTTCTGTATGATCGTGTCTAAAGGCATGCATGAGTTCGGAGGTATTATAAATTATGAATATTTTATTTTTCCTCAAGCCGAAGAGTGAAGTGGCTTATATCCATGATTACCATACTCTGCGCCAGGCTTTGGAGATTATGGAATATCACAGATATTCATCTGTGCCCATTTTGAATAAAGAAGGTAAATACGTCGGTTCCATTACGGAAGGCGATCTTCTGTGGGCTCTGAAGCGTTGGAATCTCCTGAATCTGAAAGACGCAGAGGATGTCAGCATCCTGAAGATAGACCGACGGTTGGATTACCAATGCGTGACTGCGAAGTCTAAGATGGAAGACTTGATCGGACGGGCTATGGAGCAGAACTTCGTACCGGTTATTGACGACGAAGGTCATTTTATCGGTATTATAACCCGAAGAGATATTATTGAATATTGTTACAATAAGATGAAAGGATGTGCCGACTATAATGATCGTTGATTTTCATACACATATGTTCCCGGATAAGATCGCGAAGGGAACGCTTGAGTTCTTAGAAAACGTCTGCAAGATAAAACCATATACGGATGGTACATATGCGGGACTTAGCAAGTCGACAAAAGAGGCGGGAATTGATATCTCTGTCGCGCTTCCCGCAGTCACCAAGACCGCTCAGGTTGATTCTGTGAACCGGTTTGCCGCTCAGTATCAAGAAGCGCCTGTGATCTCATTCGGCGGGATTCATCCGGAATGTGAGAATTATAAAAATATCCTGCGGCAGATCCGGGATATGGGAATGAAGGGAATTAAACTGCATCCTGATTATCAGGAAATTTATTTTAACGATATTCGTTATAAACGTCTGATCGAGTATGCTACGGAGTTAGGGTTGATTGTAAGCGTCCATGCGGGCAGCGACCCTAAGTGTCCGTTTGACGTACACTGTACGCCGAAGATGGCGCTTGAGTTATTGAAGGACGTTAAGCCTGATAAGCTTGTGCTTGCTCATATGGGAGGAAATGAATGCTGGGATGAGGTAGAGGAGTATCTTGTAGGCGAGGATGTGTATTTTGATACAGGCGTCGTGTTAAACAGGATGCCGGAAGAACAGTTCATACGTATGGTTCATACCCACGGAGCGGATAAGATCTTATTCGCGACAGATTCTCCGTGGGGCGGTCAGAAAGAATTTGTAGAGATTCTTACAGAGATGCCGTTGACGTTAGTGGAAAAAGCTAAAATATTCGCCGGAAACGCCTGCAGGCTATTGGATATTCCTATCAAAAATACGATAAAAAACCAATAAAAAGCACTTGATTTTACATGATTCGTATGCTATGATATACCAGTATGCCGCACAATGAGGTTTGAAAGTTCCAGACGGACACCGTAATTGGCGAGTAATGATAATAGGAGGTGCCATATGTACGCGATTATAGCAACAGGTGGTAAACAGTACAAAGTAGCCGAAGGCGATATCATTAGAGTAGAGAAGCTTGGTGTAGAAGCCGGAGAGACTTTTACATTTGACCAGGTGCTTGCAGTAAGTGACAACGAATTAAAAGTTGGGAATCCGACCGTTGAGGGAGCGACCGTTGAAGCTTCTGTCGTAAAGAACGGTAAAGCGAAGAAAGTCATCGTTTACAAGTATAAGAGAAAGACCGGATACCATAAGAAGAATGGTCACAGACAGCAGTATACTGCCGTAAAGATTGACAAGATCAACGCTTAATTCGGAGAGTATCCATGATTCATGTAACCATATATGAGAATAGCCGAAAGGAATGTATCGGTTTTCAGACGGAAGGTCATGCCGGTTATAAAGATGAAGGACAGGATATTGTATGCGCGGCGGCGTCGGTATTGATGATTAACACGATCAATGCAATTGAAATGTATGCGTCGGATGAATGTTCGGTTATGAGCGACAGAGACGCGGGAATGATTGCTTATCATCTGAGAGGCGGCAGACCGTCGAAAGAGGCGGATCTTTTACTGAAAACGATGATCCTTGGGTTAGAAAGTATGGCAGATGACGAAAACTATGCGGAATATATTGATTTGAAATTTGAGGAGGTGTAACACCATGATGAATTTAAACCTTCAGTTTTTTGCTCATAAAAAGGGTGTTGGTTCTACAAAGAACGGAAGAGATTCCGAGGCTAAGAGACTTGGTGCCAAGAGAGCAGACGGACAGTTTGTAAAAGCCGGAAATATTCTTTACAGACAGCGCGGAACGAAGATTCACCCAGGCGTAAATGTAGGACGCGGCGGTGACGATACATTATTTGCGCTTGTGGACGGCGTTGTCAGATTTGAAAGAAAAGGAAGAGATAAGAAGCAGGTTTCTATCTATCCGGTAGCTTAATTATTGATGGGGCGAAAAGAGTGTTGCAGGATAACTGACGTCGGTTAGTTAGAAAGCAGCGCTTTTTTTAATCCAGGAAAGGATGATGAGATGTTTGCAGACAGAGCAAAGATACTGATAAAATCAGGTAAGGGCGGCGACGGACATGTCAGTTTCCGTCGTGAATTATACGTGCCGAACGGCGGACCAGACGGCGGCGACGGCGGAAGGGGCGGAGATGTAATCTTCGAAGTAGACGACGGACTGAATACTCTTCAGGATTATAGGCACAAGAGGAAATATGCCGCAAAAGAAGGGATGCCGGGAGGAAAGAGAAGATGCCATGGCAAAGATGCCGAAGATATCGTGCTGAAGGTACCGAAAGGAACCGTTATTAAAGAGGCGGAATCCGGCAAGGTCATTGCGGATATGTCAGGAGAGAATCGGCGTCAGGTTATCTTGAAAGGCGGAAAAGGCGGACTTGGCAATCAGCATTATGCTACGTCTACTATGCAGGTTCCCAAATACGCGCAGCCGGGACAGCCTTCCAGAGAGTTATGGATTACACTCGAATTGAAGGTAATTGCAGACGTTGGTCTTGTAGGATTTCCCAATGTAGGTAAATCTACATTTCTTTCCCGTGTAACGAACGCGCAGCCGAAGATTGCGAATTATCATTTTACTACGCTGAATCCGAATCTTGGTGTTGTAGATCTGGCAGACGGGCAGGGCTTTGTGATCGCAGATATTCCGGGATTGATTGAAGGCGCGTCCGAGGGAGTCGGACTTGGTCATGAGTTTCTGCGTCACATAGAACGTACAAAATTAATGATTCATGTTGTGGACGCCGCAGGGACAGAAGGAAGAGATCCCGTAGATGATATTTATAAGATTAACGCCGAATTAGAGGCTTATAATCCGGATATAGCCAAACGTCCCCAGGTAATTGCGGCAAATAAGATCGATGCAATCTATCAGGAAGATGAAGATCCTATTGTTCGTCTGAAAGCTGAATTTGAGCCGAAGGGTGTGAAAGTCTACCCCATCTCGGGCGTGACGGGGGATGGTATACAAGAGCTCTTATATGCCGTGGCAGAACGACTGAAAGAACTGGATCAGACTCCTGTGATCTTTGAACAGGAATATTTCCCGGAAGAGGAATTGATCTATGAAAACCTTCCTTATACAGTAGAGGTGGAGGAGGGAGTCTTTGTCGTAGAAGGTCCAAAGATAGAAAAGATGCTGGGATATACTAATCTGGATTCGGAAAAAGGTTTTGCTTTCTTTCAGAAGTTTTTAAAGGAGAGCGGGATCCTTAGTGATCTGGAAGCGGCGGGAATCCAAGAGGGCGATACTGTCCGGATGTACGGATTACAATTTGATTATTACAAATAGATGTATTATAATAGAAGATAGATTTGTACCAGATCTATATAAGGAAGAATAGGGGTAAAGAAAATGACAACAAAACAGAGAGCTTATCTGAAAAGTCTTGCAATGACCATGGATCCCATATTTCAAATCGGCAAGAACAGCATGACGCCGGAGCTTACGAGAGCAATAGAGGAAGCTCTGGCAGCAAGGGAGCTTATTAAAGTCAGTGTGCTGAAAAACTGTATAGATGATCCGCACATGCTGGCCGACATGATTGCAGAGCGCACACACTCTCAGGTGGTACAGGTAATCGGAAAAAAGATTGTCCTGTACAGGGCAGGAAAAGATAAAAATAAAAAGATAGAGCTGGAGAAGATATGAAGATATGAAGATCGGAATCATGGGAGGGACTTTCGACCCGATACACAACGGACATTTGATGCTTGGACAGGCAGCTTGTGAAGCGTTCCGGTTGGATCAGGTATGGTATATGCCCAATGGGAATCCGCCTCACAAAGATATCGCACGATGCGGAACAGACGCGCAGGACCGGGCGGAGATGGTAAGACTTGCAATCGCGCCATACAAAGAGTTCCGGTTCGAGCCTTATGAAATAAAACGTATGGAAGTCTCGTATTCCTATCGTACGATGGAATATTTCAAAGAATTATATCCTGATCATGAATATTATTTTATTATTGGTGCAGATTCTTTATTTATGCTGGATCAGTGGAACCATCCTGAACGAATCTTTCCTACATGTACTGTGTTGGCGGCTTATAGAGATGAGATCAATACAAGAAGAGCGATGGAAGATAAGATTCGTGAACTGACAAAGACTTATCGCGCGCGGATTCGTCTTCTGGTTACGCCTTTGATGAAGATATCTTCCCATGAATTGCGTGAAGCGGTAAAAGAAGGGAAGAGCATTTCACAGTGGGTTCCAGAACCTGTCGCGGCATATATTCGGGAAAAACATTTATATATAGGCGAGGGACAATAATATGAATCATAAGATAACCAAGATCCGACGAAAAATGATGACTGAACTTGATAAAGAGAGATATGAGCATACTCTTGGCGTCATGTACACAGCGGCATCTCTGGCTATGCGATATGATGAAGATATAGAGAAAGCGTTGTTGGCCGGACTTCTTCATGACTGTGCCAAATGTATCCCGGGGGATACCAAGATCAAATTATGTAAAAAATATCATCTGAGCGTGTCGGAAGTGGAAAAGAAAAATCCAAGTCTTCTCCATGCAAAATTGGGAGCGTTTCTGGCAGCAAAAAAATATCATGTGAAAGACAAGGAGATTATCAATTCTATTGCCAGCCATACAACCGGATGCCCTCATATGTCTCTTTTAGATAAGATTATCTACATTGCAGACTATATCGAACCTGGAAGGAAAGAACTGCCGAATATGGCGGAGGTCAGAAAGCTGGCGTTTACAGATATTGACTCATGTCTGTATCGGATATTGGAAGACTCATTGGAGTATCTGGACAGTAAGAATATAGAGGTAGATCCTATGACTGAGAAGACGTATCTGTATTATAAAAACAAAAGAAATGGCTGTATGTATATAGAGGAAGAGGAGGAACAGTATGGATAAAATCAAAGAAATGGTGCGTATCGCCTATGGAGCCCTGGAAGAAAAGAAAGGCGAAAATATCTGTATTATAGATATTTCCGGAATATCTCCGCTTGCTGATTATTTCATTATTACAAACGGAAACAGCGACAGTCAGGTAAAGGCGCTGGTGGATAACGTAGAAGAGAAGATGCACGAAGCCGGGCATTCTCAGATACAGCGGGAAGGAATGCGTTCCGGAAACTGGGTGCTTCTTGATTACGGTGATATCGTAGTCCATGTGTTTGACAGAGAGAACCGTGATTTCTATCACCTGGAACATATCTGGAGCGACGGCAGGAAGATCGATGCTTTGGATAAGTTGTAGGAAATTATTTCAATAAAATGGGAGAGCAGTAGAGTGGTCTTTTTTAAGACCACTCTTTTTAATTTTTTAATGTTACTTATAATTAATATTTTATTTGAAAAATCGGAAAGTACCGATTACCTTACCAAGGATCTGCACATCGGTCACTATAATCGGTTCCATCGTATCATTTTCCGGCTGCAGACGAATATAACCGTCTTCCTTATAGAACGTCTTTACTGTAGCTCCGCCTTCGATCAAGGCTACGACCATCTCCCCATTGCGTGCGGTGGCACGCTGCTCTACGATAACCATATCGCCGTCCAGGATTCCGGCATTGATCATACTTTCACCTTTTACTTTAAGAATGAATGCCTGATTATTCGGCATGAATTCCACCGGAATAGGAAAGTAGTCTTCAATATTCTGTTCTGCCAGTATCGGTTCTCCGGCTGCCACACGCCCGATAATCGGGACATTCACCATCTCGCGGCGCATATTAAAAGAGTCGTCCAGAATCTCAATCGCTCTTGGTTTCGTCGGATCACGCCGTATGTAACCGTTTTTTTCCAATGTCTCAAGATGAGAGTGTACGGAAGACGTTGATTTCAGATGAACCGCTTCGCAGATATCCCTGACTGCCGGCGGAAATCCCCTTTCTAATATCTGTGATTTAATATATTCTAATATTTCCAGTTGTTTTGGGCTTATCTTTCCCTGTGCCATATAAAACCTCCTTCTTATTCTTCAGAACCGTCAGTATGGAGTTCCCTTCATTCATGTATCTTAGATTAATATTATTCTACCACATCGCTCGGCAAATAGCAAACAAATGTTTAGAAAATATGTTCGATAATTTCCTTGGCGACTATTGACAAACAATTGTTCGAAATATATAATGTAAAAAGAACGTTCGTTTGGGAACAAATGTATGGATAAAAGGAGGGATTTATATGTGTTCACGTCGGTCTTATGAAGCGATTAAAAGGAGAAAAAAGCAGGTATTCATACGGAGGATCATATTGCTGTCGGTAATCAGCATCTTTCTTTTGGGAATGAGTGTTTTTATATCGGATTATTCTGTCGATGCACATACCGAAATGGATCAGTTGATTGAAGACGAAGTTTCTTCCAAATGTAAATATTATACCTGCATTGAGGTTTCATCCGGAGACTCATTATGGAGTATTGCGGAAAGGTATATGGATGACCATGACGGATCAATTTATGATTATATCAATGAATTAAAAGCAATCAACGATCTGGAATCCAGCAATATACATGTCGGGCAATACTTAACGGTTCCTTATTACCATAAATAACAAGAAAATTGTCTTTTAGGAGAGAAATAGATCTATACGACAAATACCGATTTTTCCAAAAGATATAGACAAAAAGATGCAGATATGCTATAATTATAACGTTTTTAAACGGTTTTATATCTGTAAAGGTTTTGGGAGTAAACTAACAGGTAAAGAAAACCGCAGATAAATTATTTATATTTAGTAAGGGGGTTCTGTTTTTATGAGCAATACAAGAACTTATCACGAACAGATGCGTATTGATCAGACGATACGTCTGCGTGAAGTGTTAAAGACTTTGCCGCCGTTTGCCAAAGATTACTTTCGGGCAATTGAGCCAAAGTCCTCCGCAAAAACAAGGATTAATTACGCTTATGACGTACGTGTCTTTTTTCATTTCCTTATGGAGAATAATCCTGTATACAAGAATTATTCCATCGAACAGTTTAAAGTCAGTGATCTTGAGAGACTTGAACCTGTAGATATAGAGGAATATATGGAATATCTGAAGGTTTATGAGCGTGATGATGAGTTGATTATGAACGGTGAAAAGGGTCTTGCCAGGAAGATGTCCGCATTGCGTAGTTTCTATAATTACTATTATAAGCATCAGATTATTGCAAAGAATCCAACTTTGCTGGTAGACATGCCTAAGCTGCATGACAAGGCAATTATTCGACTTGATACGGACGAGGTTGCGCTGCTTCTTGATTTTGTGGAGAACTGCGGCAGCCAATTGTCCGGTCAATCTCTTACCTATTATAATAAAACGAAGGAACGGGATCTGGCTATCCTCACTCTCCTTCTGGGAACAGGAATCCGTGTCTCAGAATGCGTGGGACTGGACTTAAAAGATGTGGATTTCAAGAATTACGGAATTACTGTGACCCGTAAGGGCGGTAATCAGATGGTAGTTTATTTTGGTGAAGAAGTTGCCGAAGCTTTGAACCAATATATAGAAGGCAGCCGAAAATCGGTTACTCCCCTCTCCGGCCATGAAAACGCCTTGTTTTTATCCACACAAAGGCGTCGTATGGGAGTTCAGGCTGTAGAGAATATGGTTAAGAAATATGCCCGGCAGGTCACTCCGAATAAGAAGATCACTCCGCACAAATTAAGAAGTACTTATGGTACGTCTTTATATAAAGAGACCGGAGATATCTATCTTGTAGCCGACGTTCTGGGACACAAGGATGTGAACACTACAAAGAAGCACTATGCAGCCATTGACGAGGACAGACGCAGACAAGCTGCGTCCGCCGTAAAACTAAGGGAGTCTTAAGAAGAATGAAATTACAACAACTTTTAAGTTATACCCGAAAAGCTGTCGATGAATATGAGATGATTCAGGAGGGCGACCATATTGCCGTCGGCATCTCCGGAGGCAAAGACAGTCTGACTCTTTTATATGCGATGCATGGTTTGAAACGCTTCTATCCGCATCATTTTGAATTGAGCGCGGTCACTGTGGATCTGGGCTATTCAGAATGTGATTTTACTCCGGTCATGGAACTCTGCCGGGAATTGAATATTCCTTATCATATTGTTAAGACGGATATCGCCCGCATCTTATTCGAAGAACGTAAAGAAAGCAATCCTTGCTCCTTATGTGCCAAGATGCGTAAAGGCGCGCTGAATCAGGCTGTTAAGGAAATGCAATGTAATAAAGTTGCTTATGCTCATCATAAGGATGATATTGTGGAGACTATGCTGCTTTCTCTCTTGTTTGAAGGACGTTTTTATTCTTTTTCACCCAAAAGTTATCTGGACAGAATGGAATTAACCGTAATTCGTCCGATGATGTTTGTAGAAGAGGCTGATGTGATTGGTTTTAAGAACAAATACTGCCTTCCGGTCGTCACAAGCCGCTGTCCTATCGACGGATATACCAAAAGACAATATGCGAAAGAACTTGTAAAACAATTAAATCATGAACATTCGGGAGCAAAACAGAGAATGTTTACCGCAATCCTGAATGGGAATATACAAGGATGGCCAGAAAGAGTTTTTTATAAAAGATAAAAGAATAAGGCTGCTTAGAAGCAGCCCTTTCTAATTTTTTATAACCTTTTATCTCCTTCTCGTTCTTTTAATTCAACTAATTTAATAATGGCTTCGGCAGTTCCTTCAATACCCAACATAGAACTGTTCAGGCACATATCGTAACTGTCTGCAGCTCCCCATTTCTTATTACTGTAATAATTATAATAACTAGCCCGTTTTTTATCTGTCTTTAAGATGATGTCTTTTGCCTTTGCATCCGTCAGATCGTAGATACGGGCAATACGCCGGATACGGGCGTCCAGATCGACATGTATGAATAAGCTGATCACATTGTCATATTCCTCCAGGGCATAATCCGCGCACCGCCCCACCAGAATACACGGTCCTTCATCTGCGATTTTCTTAATAGCATCAAATTGAGCCAGAAAAACTTTATGGTTGATCGGCATATCCGTATAGCTTCCTGACGTATAGCCCAGTGAATAAGTATCCATTACCAGAGAATACAAAAAACTATTAGTTGGTTTCTCATCATGTGTCTCAAATAATTCCTGACAGATTCCACTCTCTTTCGCCGCACGGTCAAGCATCTCTTTATCGTATAATTTGATATCCAGCTCATCCGCGACTTTATATCCGATCTCTCTGCCTGCGCTCCCATACTGTCTGCCTATCGTAATAATTGTATTTGTTTTTGCCATGAAATCACGCTCCTAAAATTTTAATAGTTATATTATACAATAATTCGAGTGAATTGTATAGAATTATCGAAAAATTTTATTCTATTATGTTCTATTTCTTTCTTAATATGTCTATTAATTCAGTAAAATACTGTGGTAACGGCGCTTCTACTTCCAGATATTCCCCGGTTTTAGGATGAACAAAACCAAGCAGTTTAGCATGCAATGTCTGACCCTGAAGATTGGAAAACGGACATTTATGCGGACCATATACCACGTCTCCTAACAATGGATGCCCTATACTTGCCATGTGTACACGTATCTGATGTGTACGGCCTGTCTCCAGCTCACATTGGATGTAGGTAAAATCTTTAAATCGTTCCAAAACTTTATAGTGCGTAACGGCTTGTCTCCCGTTCTTTGCATTAACACTCATCTTCTTGCGTTCTATCGGATGCCTTCCGATCGGGGCGTTAACGATACCTTTGTCATCCCGAAGACGGCCATGAACGACAGCCACATAGATTCTATAAATCGTGTGCTCCTTTAACTGTTGGGCCAGACTCTGATGCGACGCGTCGTTCTTACAGACGGCAAGAGAACCTGTGGTATCCATATCGATTCGGTGTACGATTCCCGGGCGCATCGTTCCGTTAATACCGGATAACTCATGATTACAATGATACATCAACGCGTTAACCAGCGTGCCGCTGTAATGCCCCGGAGCCGGATGAACCACCATCTGCTTTGGTTTATTTACAATGATAATATCTTTATCCTCATATAGAATGTCCAGAGGAATATCTTCTGGTACAATATCCGGCTCTTTAACCTCTGGAAGCGTAATTTCCACACGGTCGCCAAGTAAAAGCCTGTAACTTGCTTTTACAGGCTTTTGGTTTACAAGGATATATTGCTCTTTTATTAATTTCTGGATGTAAGATCTGGACTTGTCTTCCAGAATTTCAGAAAGATAGCGGTCGATACGATCTCCTTCCTGATTTTCAACGGTGAAAAAATCCTTCAAAGTCTTCCTCCTTATAATAGAAGCATATCAGAAACGCCATTGCAAATGTCGACATGGTAACATAAATGTCTGCAACGTTAAAGATTGGAAAGTCAATCAATTTGAAATATAGAAAATCAACCACATAGCTCAAACGAATTCGGTCGATACAATTTCCCCATGCTCCGGCAATGATGCCCACGGCGCATAGTCGAAGGGGCAGATATCTGCGGGTCATAGGAACTTTTCCATAGAACCATATCGCCGCGGCGCTTATAATAATTACGCTCAGATAGAAAAAAATCCGTTGATTCTGGAACAATCCGAAAGCGGCTCCTCTGTTCTCCAGATATTCGAGTTGAAAAATATCTTTCAGGATAACAACGGGAGGACGGTCTTTCAGATTATTAAGAACAAGGTGTTTAGTAAACTGATCTAAAAAAACCAGTATTAGTACGCCGAATATGGCGGCCAAATAGCGAATACTGCGGTTATATAATACTGGTTCATTTTCTTTCATTTTTTTATTCTCTTTCTTTTCCATTTTCTTTTCTTATACTCCGGTTTAAAAGTGTATAAAACATATCTTAGAGATATCTTCGCACACGTGTAAGGCAGCGACCTTTCTTCGTCTCTGACAGGACGCCGTCATACACGATGCGTCCCATCTTACGGACAGAGATAATATCCCCTTCCTTCAGGCGATAGCCGTTGCTGGTGATTAATTTTCCGTTCACAAATACTCTTTTACTTTCAATATAGGCGGTTAGTTTGCTTCTGGAGATAGGATATGCAAGAGAAAGCACTGTATCCAGCCTGACAGAAGCAATCGAACCCTTGATTTCTTCATACTTCGGTTCATATGATTCATAAAATTCAGCCGCAGCGCAAGCCTGCACAGAAGTATGCCGGATACGGGTCAGATTCTCTATGACGTATTCTGTCAATTCATTCCGAACGAACAGAAAGGCTTTTTTATCGTCAAGCATAATATCTCCAAGTTTACAACGTTCAATACCAAGATTCATTACGGCGCCCAGATAATCCCGATGAGTCAGATCTTCCGAAAAACGTTGGTTCAGCGGAGAGATCTCTAAAGCTTGAAACGGATAGCTATAATCGTAATAAAGAGCATCAGGTAGAAAAGCCACCATCTGACGCTCTGCTAAATGATATCCTCCATAAGTCTCGTATCTTGATTGTAGTTGATTCTTTGGAATGGAATGTAAGATATTCAATTCGTTCAAATTCAGAAAATCACTAAAAGTAACTATCCCACGCGTATATGCAGTGCGGGATAGTTCAATCAGCCTTTTCTGTAACATAATCTCTTCTTTTACCATAATTCAAATTCACCTAAAACCGTGAACGCATAGAAGACGCATCAAACGAGGTATTCAGCAGATCCTGCAGATCTCCGGAGATATCTACATTGGTCGGCGTAACCAGGAATATGTAATTCGATATCTTCTGCAAATTCCCGCTGATTGCATAAGTTGCGCCGGAAGTAAAATCTATGATACGCTGTGCAATCTCTAGATCCATCCCTTCCAGATTCAGGATGACTGTACGTCCGCTCAACAAAGTCTCTGTGATCTCACGGGCATCTTCCACGGAATTCGGCTTAATGACGCAGACCTCCATGCTGACGCTGTTATTTCGTCTTGCGGGCTGGCGCATCGGAGTTACTTTACTATTTGTACGGGACGCAGATTTTGATTTCGATGAAAGTTCATAATTGAAATCGTCTTCTTCATTATCGTATGATTCTTCTCTTCCACGGTGAAATACGCTCTTTTTTGGTTTCTCTTCATAATCGTCTTCATAATCATCGTCAAAGAAATCGTCATCATCGTAATCTTCGTCGTCATCTAAACGCATTATACTTAAAAATTTATCTAATACTCCCATATTAAAAAATACTCCTATCTTCCGTTGTGATTTATTCTTTCGAATAATTACGTGCACCAAAAATTCCGGTTCCCACCCGGACCATGGTCGCGCCCTCTTCTATGGCGATTTCATAGTCGTTCGTCATCCCCATAGATAGAATTCGCATAGTAATATTATCAACGTTTTTACTCCCTATGTCAACAGATAATTTATGTAAGCGTTGAAAAATACTGCGATTTTCCTCTGGATTCTCTACAAACGGGGCGATTGTCATAAGGCCTTTTATCTGTATATGTCGAAATTCCGCGATTTTTGTTACAAACTCATCCACCTCTTCCGGCATAAGCCCGAACTTACTCTCTTCTCCCGCAACGTTTACTTCAATCAAAATATTTACCGTAATATTACGTTTTGCAGCTTCTTTTTCAATTGTTTCTGCCAGTCTCAGTGAATCGACAGAATGTATGTAAGCCGCCTTATCAATGATATATTTTACTTTATTACGCTGAAGATGTCCGATCATATGCCATTCGATGTCTTTTGGAAGAGAATCATATTTATCAACCAGTTCCTGCACCTTATTCTCCCCAAATACACGTACCCCCAGATGATAAGCTTCCTCCAAATCTTCTAACGGTTTGGTCTTGCTGACCGCGATTAGTGTTACGTCTTCTCTTCTGCGTCCGGCGCGCAGGCATGCTTCCTGAATCTTATTTTCGACAGAAATCAGATTTTCTTTCAGCATAATTTTTCACTCCTTTTCTTAGAATACGACATCATTCTCTTTTATGGAATCCCCGTCCAGAGCGATGTGGTCATAATTAAAAAGACCATAATCACTGCCTGACTCTACAATATAATAATCATCACTTTCACATAGAATATGGATTTGTCTGAATACAGCGTAACCTTTATTAATATTATAGACTCCTTTAATATTCTTTGTCTTATTCATCACACATGTATCTGAAGAATCTGGTTTTACCAGAGTCGTTTCTTCATCAAATACATCGATATTCAAATATACCATACCAGATTCTTCATCCCTGTCATAGACATTTACCTTATGGAACTTCGGATGACCTTCCGTCTCTACCAGGACGCCTGTATCCTGGCTGTTTCCTCCCTGGGTAAGATAATCCTCCGGAATCGTATAGAAGCTTTTTGTAGTTACAGAGGATTTGGGGATCTTAAGCCCAGACTCATCTTCCAGGATTAATTCCAGATCCAGATATCGTTCCGCGGCATAGCGTATCATAGCAGTGTCAAAAGAGAGAAGACCATAATTCGCGTCTTTCACATTATGAATGGAAAATTTGGCAGTAGTAATCTCCTGATCTTTGGAAAAACGGATTCTTACGCTTTCTGAGTCTCTAAGTTCGTCGGCGGTCGGCTGATCCAATTTTATTACGACAGACCATCTGTCGTCCCTGATCAATTTGTATACAGGATCTCCTGCTTTGACCTTTTCATTGCTCTTAAGACTCTTCTTTTCATAATCACTTTTTGTAAAAATATCCTCCGCGATATCATCAATCGTAATTGATTCATAACCGTCCGTCGAATAGATGATAACACCGTCTGAAGCCGCCGTATAGATCTGAACGCCGTCTCTTTCCTGCTGCGCCATAAGCTCCAATTGCGCCTGCCTGTTTTCAATGGAACGGCTCTCCAGAATATTCATAATACTATCCTTCAACGTATAAACATCCTGAAACTGTTCCTCGCGAAATCCTTCGCTGAAAGATTGGACTCGCGACAATACCGCAGATTGTTCGTCCGGAGATAATTTCCCGGATTCTTCATCTGTAGATTCTCCGAATTCTAATTCATTGTCCGACAACGTGTATACTTTTGTCTTTGCCCCAACCTTGCTGCCTTCATTTGCAAAATAACTGACATAACCGTTCGCTTCAGCCTGTACAATCGTTTCGTTTCTCAGGATAAAACCGGTATAGGAATTGTCGCGCAGGATTGCTCCTTCCCGTACTTCATAAGCAGATACGTGATTTTCCGTCAAATACATCAAAACCGTAACCAGCAGATAGATGAATATGACGCCGAAAATCACCAGTCCAATATTAAAATGCCATTTCTTTTGATAAGCCTGAATGTTTGTCAGATTATTCTCAGCCAAGTATGACGCCTCCTATGATCCGTAAAACGACAGTCTGCCGTGTCTTGTTTTATATAAAACCTGCATTTTTAAGAGCGGCTCCTCCAAGATAATCGAATTTACGCCCCTGATATCTTCCATTTGCCTGCATAGAATCTGTTAATTCATCCCGAAGCTTCCACCAACTGCATCCCCAATTGCAAAAAGCGGAGTCCTTTTCAGGAATACGGCTGAATAATCTTTCAATAGCGATCTCCGGAGCCAGATATTCCAGAAAAACAGCCAGACGCTCCAGATACTCTTCCTTTGAACATAGTTGTATCTTACCGCTTTCATAAGCGTCGCACAAATCAGTATTCTTTGCAATATACAAAGAATGTGCTTTTACAGTCTGGATTCCCAGAGAAGACAGGATCTTCGCGGTCTCGATCACATCCGGCATCCCGTCTCCAGGTAGATTAAGAATAACATGAACACATATCTCAAAATCAAACTTTTTCACGGTTAAAACCGCATCGATCCATTCAGCCAGTGTGTGACCTCTGTTCATCTGCATAAGCGTATGGTAATTAACCGTCTGCAATCCTAATTCGATGGTAATATTCGTCCCATATTGCCGGTTAATCTCTTTCAATAAATCAAGATACTCTCTGGAAATACAGTCCGGGCGCGTAGAGACGGCAATCTCAACAATATCAGGAAACTTAGCCGCTTCTTCAATATATCCTCCGAATACCTCTAAAGGAAGAAAGGTATTCGTATAATTCTGAAAATATGCGATAAACTTATGCGCATGATATCGACGTTCAATTGAAACCCTTGTCTTTTCTAACTGTTCTTTTACCAAAAATTGGCTGTCCATGGCTTCGAACCCTGTCCCTGATTCCGCGCAGAAACTGCATCCTCTTTTATTTTTTCGATTTGGACAGCTTACCGGAAGATTCACCGGCAGTTTATATATCTTTTGCCCATATTTATTTTTCAAATATTTTGAATAAGGAAAATAGGGTAATTCATAATCCATTGCCAAAATCTCGCTTTCTTCACGTATAATCCGGTTTCAGTTGTATCATACTAAAAACAGAATGATAAAAAGGAGGAATTCACATGAAATGGTCTGATAATACTACGCTGACAATTGTTATAATAGGAGCGATAAACTGGCTCCTGGTAGGAATATTCAGGTTTGACCTGGTTGCGTTTCTTTTTGGCAATCTTTCATGGCTCTCACGCATTATCTATACGCTCGTTGGCTTATGCGGACTTTATCTTATCAGCATGTACGGAAGAATTCGTTCTTCTTAACAGTATGACCGACAAAAGCATGAAAAGGAGGGGAATCCTCTTTGTAAGATACCCCTCTGCCATTCTATTCACTTACCGGTATCCCGTCTATTAATGCAGTCATATTCTGATAAAGCAGTTCTTTACTATCCGCGCCCATTACAATAGATATATACGGATGTTCAGACGCGTCTTTTTCCAGTAAAATCAGACAATTACCGGCTTTTTTCGTGGTTCCGGTCTTGCCGCCGATTATTGAGGCATTCTGCGGAAGCGCCGCTTCCCCTGTTGCATAGAAATTTGTCTGTTCCCAGTTTTCCTGGCGTATCTGTCCGTCTGCATCTTTGATTTCCACAACATATTGTGTGGTGCCAATAATATCGATAAATTCTTCGTATTGGATACATGCGTTAAAAATCAGATACAGATCATATGCCGTCGTGTAATGATTCTCATCATGAAGTCCATTAGAATTCATAAAATGTGTATGGGTCGCCATAAGGCTTCGTGCTTCTTGATTCATCATCAGAGCAAAGGCGTCCGAACTTCCTGCAATATGTTCGGCAATCGCTACTGCCGCGTCGTTTCCTGATTCCATCATCAATCCCCGCAGAAGATCCAGGAGAGACAACTGATCTCCTGTCTTAATACCGCATATTGACTCGTCCGCCGCAAAGCTGGTGGAAGAAGCATTTGCGGATACCGTAACCATATCGGACAATTCCCCGTACTTCAACGCAAGAAGGGCCGTCATAATCTTTGTAGTACTGGCCGGAAATAAGCGCTCATGAATACTGTACGCACAGTCGGTCTTCTTCCCGTCCACATCAAAAAGCGCCAGCGCGTGAAGCGAAGAAGCGTCCGGCGCTCCTTCCATGGCTACATCCTGTGAAGCCACGCACAAATCTTCTGCAAATAAACTTCCTCTGTAAATATCTTTGTTGTAATTCTCGGTCTCGTAAGCAGTCGTAATTTCCTCGCTCTTCCCGCAACCGGATGCAAGAACGGCAAAAAGGAAGACAACGGCAAGCCATTGACACCGCTTACCTGTACATTTCACGCCAATCTAAATCTCCTCTGTCTATTGCTAAAATAATTAATTCTGCGGTGGCCAGATTCGTCGCCATAGGAATGTTATACATATCACAGAGCTTAATAACATCGTTGACATCCGGCTCATGGGGTTTCGGGTCATTTGGCTCCCGCAGGAAAATAAGCGCGTCGATATCATTCTGCGCGATCTGTGCCCCAAGCTGCTGCTTTCCCCCCAGCGGTCCGGCAAGGTACTTGTGCACATTCAGATTCGTCACTTCTTCAATCAGACGTCCGGTTGTCCCTGTTGCATATAGGTTGTTCTTGCTGAGAATTCCTCTGTATGCAATACAAAAATTCTGCATCAGGGTTTTCTTTGAATCATGTGCGATCAGTCCTATATTCATCTTACTCACTCCTTATTGGTATTTTTTCGGTTGTAACCCGACGTTTAAGACCAGTCCGATTCCAATGTACAGACTTACCAGAGACGTCAGCCCGTAGCTTACAAAAGGTAACGGTACTCCGGTATTTGGGAGCAATTGAGTGGCTACCCCAATATTGATAAAGCTTTGAATGCCAATCAATCCTCCGATTCCGCAACTGATGATCTTACCCGTCAGGTTCTGCGATCGCGTTCCTATTAATATACATTGTATCACAATTAACAACAATAAAGCAATAACTATACAACTTCCCATGAAACCAAGTTCTTCACCAATGATTGCAAATATAAAGTCTGTCTGAGGTTCCAGAATAAAATTCCCGTTTTTTACGGATGTGGTCGTATTATTGTTCAAACCTTTTCCGGTTAATTGTCCTGATCCGATTGCCATAACAGAGTTTTTCTGCTGGTATCCTTCGTCGCTTGCATATTTTTCCGGTTCCAAAAAAGCAAGAATACGAGCCTGTTGATAATCTTTTAAGATAATCTGATTAGGCTGCACGACAATACTTAAGAAAATTACTGCCGTCGGTACCAGAATCAGGATTACCGTCCCGATGAATCTATAACTAAGCCCTCCCACATAGATCAGAAGACACAATACCAAAGTCGTACAG
>Ga0224748_10053_pt1 | contig 22562 bp, 26 predicted proteins | sample LIM_F_Water_Neg_FD_182074 | JGI IMG/M metagenome (GOLD analysis project Ga0224748, IMG submission 182074) | Enriched cells from gastrointestinal tract of the lab mouse from Pacific Northwest National Laboratory (PNNL), Richland, Washington... | ecosystem: Host-associated > Mammals > Digestive...
AAGCCGTCAAGAGGATTAAAACCGAGGCCAAACAGAAAATCAAGAATATAGCCCGTCCGCCAAAGGGCATGACGGAGGCAAGAGCGATTTTGAATTATAATGCTTTCGTCATGGGTGAACACAATTACTACCAGATGGCAACAGGGGTCAGTCTTGATTTCCGTGACATTGGCTACGAGGTCACCCGGACTATGAAGCGTCTGGGCGACAGGCTGAAAAAGGAGCCGAAAGATAATATTGGTGGTGCTGTCGTAGACCGCTATAGCTCCTCTAAATTGATGCGTTACATCAAAAATCTTCCTGTTGCTCCCATCAGCTATGTTCGTACTAAGGCCCCAATGTGCAAGAAAAGGTCTATTCAGAAATACACGCCGGAAGGCAGAGCGGAAATCCATGAAAACCTTGGTTTTGATACCAAGATGCTCAGGGCACTTTTGCGGCAGGAAGTCCACGAGCAAAGTGCCGCGTATGCGGATAACCGTCTATCGCTCTTTTGTGCGCAATATGGAAAGTGTGCGGTTACTGGTCAGGTGTTTGAATCTTTGGGAGATATTCATTGCCACCATAAGTTACCGAAGAACAGGGGTGGCAGGGATAACTACCAAAATCTGATTATTGTCCGGGAAAGCGTACATATTTTAATCCACGCTACATCTGAATCGACCATAGCAAAACATCTATCTGAATTGAGCCTCAACAAACGCCAACTTGCAAAACTCAATAAACTCCGCAAAGAAGCGGGAAATCCGCCTGTTTCTGCCTAATCGGTTTCGGCAGAAACAGGTGCAGACCACTTAAAAAAAATGTTCATGGTAATAACTTGTGATAACGTGTGCGAATTGTTGTTGATGGAGCGCCGTGTGACGGGAAAGCCGTCATGCACGGTGCGGGGTGGGGGAAAAGCCGGAAACATTAGAAACTGTAGGCTTACCTATCACCATAAGCCGAAGCCTTGTACTATCAGGCGTTGATCGCCTATATCTGGTATGAGGCCCCGGAGGAAGAAAAAAACATGACCACGCTGCTGGAAATGTTAAACGCCTCGGAAGTGCGGGAAGATGACGAAAACTTCAAAAATGCCGTGGATTTGATGTTTGAACAGTTGGAAAGCCGGGACCCGGATCACTTCGCCGTCCGGCAGTACAAGAAGTACAAAATGGCAGCGGGTGTTGTATGCTCTAAACAACTTACTAATCACTAGATTTTTCTGTGAAGGGTGAGGGATGTTTAGAGCATATTTCACTTTGAAGGAGGCCGCAGTATGATAAAAACCAAAATCACCCCTCTGTACGAGAGACTCAGCCGTGACGATGAATTAAGTGGCGAGAGTTTTTCGATCCAGAATCAAAAATCCATGCTCGAAAGCTATGCCCGACAAAATGGCTTTCCTAACCCAACCCATTTTACTGATGACGGCATCTCTGGAACCCGCTTCGACCGTCCTGGCTTCACCGCCATGATGGAGGAAGTGGAGGCCGGGCGCGTAGAGGCGATCATCGTCAAGGATATGTCCAGGCTGGGCCGCGACTATCTGAAAGTTGGTCAGGTAATGGAAATTCTTCGCCAGCGGGGAGTGCGCCTGATTGCCATTAACGACAGTGTGGATACCGCCAAAGGGGACAATGATATGACCCCATTTTTGAACATCATGTACGAATTTTATGCCAGAGACACAAGCCGTAAAATTCGTTCAGTGTTCAAGGCCAAGGGTATGAGCGGTAAGCACCTGACCGGCACAGTGATCTACGGCTACCTGTGGGACGAGAAGCGGGAGAACTGGCTGGTGGATGAAGAAGCCGCCGCCGTAGTCCGGCGTATCTTTGCCATGACGCTGGAGGGGTACGGCCCTTATCAGATCGCCACCCGGCTGACCGCTGACAAAATCGAAATCCCCTCCGTCCATCTTGCCCGGTACGGAGAGGGCGTGAACAAAAACAAAGCCGTCAAAGACCCCTACGGCTGGGGATCGTCCGTTGTTGTCCATATCCTCAAAAAGCGGGAATACCTGGGACATACGGTCAATTTCAAGACACAAAAGCATTTTAAGGACAAGAAAAGTCACTATGTCGATGAAAGCGAATGGACAATTTTCGAGAATACCCATGAGGCTATTATCGATCAGGAGACATTTGACAATGTGCAGCGCATCCGCTCCAATGTCAAGCGTTACCCGGATGGCTGGGGCGAGGCCGCGCCGCTGACGGGACTTCTCTACTGCGCCGACTGTGGCGGTAAAATGTACGTCCAGCGGGTGAACAATGGCAAGCGCATCCCGTATTATACCTGTTCTCAATATGGCAAAATTCCTGTTGGAAGTCTTTGTTCGAGCGGCCACCGTATCAGGGAAAGTGTTGTCCTGGATTTGATTTCTGATATGCTCCGAGCCATAGCCGACTATGCCAGGGAGAACCGAACCGAGTTTATCAGGACAGTGCAGGAGGCCCAGGCCCAGCAGCAGGACAGCGACATCAAGAAGAAAAAGCGGAGAATGGCAGCGGCACAGAAGCGGGCCGGGGAGTTGGAACGTCTGGTTTGTAAAATCTATGAGGACAACGCCCTCGGACGCTTGCCGGATGCCCGGTATGCCGCTCTGGACGCACAGTACGCCAAGGAGCAGGAGGCCCTTGCCGCAGAACTCGCGGAATTGGAAAAGGCCGTTTCCGGCTATGAGCAGGGCCGGAAGTCCGCAGAGAAATTTATTGCTTTGATTGACAAATACCAGGACTTCGATTCTGTGTCGATTACGATGCTCAATGAATTTGTAGAGAAAATCCTTGTCCATGAGCGTGACCGTAAGGGCAGTATTGAAACCACGCAGGAGGTTGAAATCCATTTCAATTTTGTGGGCCGGTATATCCCGCCTAACTTCCAGGCGGTAGAGTTGACCCCGGAGGAACAGGAGGCCCTTCGGAAGAAAGAGGAACGCAAGGACAAGCTGCACCAAGCCTATCTTCGCCGCAAGGCCAGCGGAGCGCAGAAGCGGTATGAGGACAAAATTAAAGCCCGGAAAAAGGCTGAAATGGACGCTAAAAAGAACGCTATCCGGGCAGAAGATATGGAAAAAGACGTGTTTACCCGCATTAAGGATATGCCAAAGCAGGAGCCGAAAAGGGCCGCAGTACCCGTCCCCACCGCCGTCTGACGCTGACAGCAATATGTGAAAGGAGCGCAATATGGATAAGGAATTGACGTACATCAAAGTCGGAGACTACTACATCCCCAATCTGGCATTAGACCCCGAACCGGCAGAGCCGGTCAGGGACATCGGTAAGTATGGCCGCATGAGATTGACCTATTTGAAGCAGCACCGGCGCAAGCTGTACCGGGAGTTGGTATCCACTGGCAAGCTCCAGGCGCACCTGCTGGACATTAACGGCACCGCTAATGACTGGCTGGACAGGATGATGCCGCAGATGGCAAAGGCAGCGGGGGCCACCGAGGAACTGAAAGCCCGCGATCAGATGGCGTGGGTGGGGCTGATGAATTCCTGCAAGACCCAGGTGGAGGAAATCATTTTCGCGGAATTGATTTTGATTTGATAGAAATGCGGGGCTTGTCCCCGCATTTCTTGATAAAAAGAGCATCTTGCACACAAACGAATAGCAGATTATACTATTTCTGTCAAAACTATTGCTTTGTAATATTTTTGTGACATTTTATTGATATCCTGTTTGTGGAAGGAAGTGAGCGTATGCGACTTTTAGTAGTTGAAGATGACCGTCTTTTGAACAATACTCTTTGCTACAATCTTTCGGCGGCGGGCTACACCGTGGACGCTGCCATGTCAAAATCAGCGGCGGTCAATTTCTGCGAAGCACAGGACTATGATCTGATCGTGCTGGATGTCAATTTGCCTGATGGAAACGGATTTGACTTCTGTATGGAAATCAAAGAGCGCCGTCCAGATACCGCCGTGATTTTCCTGACCGCAAATGATATGGAAAGCGATATGCTGAAAGGCTTTGAGTTGGGAGCAGACGATTATGTGACAAAGCCGTTTCCAATCAGTGTATTCCGAAAAAAGGTTTCGGCCTTACTGGGCCGCATCGAGAGGCAGACAGGCGGCGATTGCTACACAGACGGCACATTATCCATCAATTTTTCGGAATTGACCGCCAACCTCGCAGGGGAGCCGGTTATCTTCACACCGATGGAATACCGCTTGCTAAAGGTGCTGGTGAGAAATCCGCAAATCGTTCTGACCCGACAGATGCTTCTTGAAAAGCTGTGGGACGCAGACGAAAATTTTGTGGATGAACACGCGCTGACGGTAGCCATCAGCCGCATCCGGGGGAAAATTGAGATAGACGGCCTGCAATATATCAAGACCGTCTACGGCATGGGCTATATGTGGATTGGGGGGATGAAAAAGTGATTGGCTGTAAACTTTCCATCAACCGGGCCTGTGCGGTGGGAGCTGCTTTTTTAGGTTTGCTCTCTGCTGCGACCGTTACTGCGGCTTTTCTCTTTACCAGAAATCCGGCAATCGTGTGGCTGGGCCTGCTGTTTATCCTGCTGGTGTTCATCTGTGTAGCTCTTTTCGTGGCCTTTCTGCGTCGGAAGTTGGTGTTATTTTCGGACAGACTATGCGAAACAATAGACAATATGCTGGATGGGGCATTAGTCCCGCCGCAAGTCTATGAGGAAGAAAACCTGTTTTATAAAATCAACCACCGGCTTGTCCGCCTATATGAAGTCATGCGGGAAAATCGGGAAAGTGTAGCAAAGGAGCGGGCCGATTTGCAGGAATTGATTTCTGACATTTCCCATCAGGTAAAAACGCCGATTGCAAATCTTCAAATGGTAAACGCCACTTTGCTTGAACAGCCTGTGACAGAAGAAAAGCGTCAGGAATTTTTGCTGGCATCCAGCGGTCAGCTTGAAAAACTGGACTTTCTTATGCAAGCCATGATAAAGACCTCCCGGCTGGAAACCGGCGTGATTGCCTTGGACAGAAAAGTGCAGCCGATTTATAACACCTTGGCGGCGGCGCTGGGCGGTATTTTGCTGAACGCTGAAAAGAAAAACATTCATGTCAACGTAGAATGTCCACCCGACATACTGCTGGCCCATGATAAGAAATGGACAAGTGAAGCCTTGTTTAATATTTTGGATAATGCTGTGAAGTACACGCCAGAGGGCGGCACTATTCAGGTGTCCGTCCAAAGTTGGGAGTTGTATGTGAAAATTGACATTACAGACAGCGGCAAGGGCATCGTGGAGAGCAAGCAGGGGATGATCTTCAAACGCTTCTATCGTGAGGAAGAAGTACATGATGTTGAGGGCATCGGCATAGGGCTGTACCTTGCCCGCGAGATCATCACCATGCAAGGCGGCTACATCAAGGTGACTTCGGCAGTAGGCCGTGGCTCAACATTTTCTGTGTTTTTGCCCCGTAAATAAAAATCTGAAATCTTGCTGTGCTGTGACATTTCTGTGAGAATTGGCTGTTATGATAACGGCATCACAGAAAGGATGGTGCAATACATGAGCATTTTACAAGCAACTGACCTCAAAAAATACTATGGCGCGGAGCCGAACATCACAAAGGCGTTGGACGGTGTGACACTCTCCATTGAGCAGGGGGAATTTGTCGCTATTGTCGGAACCTCCGGCAGCGGCAAGTCTACCCTGCTGAACATGATGGGCGGTCTGGATATTCCGACCTCCGGCAGCATCAAAGTGAAGGGCAAGGAGTTGGCCGAGCTGAACGACGAGCAACTTACCATCTTCCGCAGGCGCAACATCGGCTTTATCTTCCAGAACTACAATCTTGTCCCTGTTCTGAATGTCTATGAAAACATCGTCCTGCCCGTGGAACTGGACGGAGATACGGTAGACAAGAAATTCATGGACGAAGTAGTGCGCCTGCTGGCCCTGGGGGACAAACTGAACAATATGCCGGGCAACCTGTCCGGGGGACAGCAACAGCGTGTCGCCATCGCCCGTGCGCTCATTACAAAACCGGCCATCGTGCTGGCTGACGAACCGACCGGCAATCTGGACAGCCGGACAAGCAGCGATGTGTTAGGGCTTTTGAAAGTAACCAGCAGCCAATTCCGTCAAACGCTGGTGATGATAACCCACAACAACGAGATCGCCCAGCTTGCCGACCGCATTGTTCGTATTGAGGACGGTAAAATCGTGCAGTAAAGGAGGGCAGGAACATGAACGATATTCTCTTTGGAAATAACAATACAAAAATAATTAGAAGCCTTTCAAAAAAGTATTTCAAGAAAAACAGGATACGAAATGTTACTGCAATCCTGGCTATCACGATGACGGCGTTTCTATTCACCTCAATTATCTCTCTTGCATTTAATATGACCTCTTCCTTGCAGCTTTCCATGTTCATGCAAAAGGGAAGCAAGGCGGATGGTACGCTGGGCTATATGACAGAAGAACAATATCGGCAGCTCATTGAGAGCGATTTCATTCAGGAAGCAGGACACAGGCGTTTCCTTGCGTATGCCAGCAATCCTATCGGCCATACCGTTGAAATCAACTATGCTGACAGCGTACAGCAGGAATTAACATTCTGTGCGCCAACGCACGGAGCCGCACCCCAGCAGTCGAATGAGATTATCACCACTGACCGTGCGCTCAAGGCGTTAGGTGTTGAAGTTAAAATTGGTGCTTCGGTTCCCATAGAATTTGAAGTGCGGGGCCAGACCTATCACTATGACATGGTACTTTCCGGCTGGTGGGAGACTAACAACGACACTGTTAGCCGGATAATTGTATCAGAACAGTTTGTAGAAGAAAACCCTGAATTGTTCAAAAACACCTATGCAGCGGACGGGGAAATGGCAGGGCTTATTTTTTCCGATGTGGTACTGAAAAACAAGGTAAATATAAAAGGCCAGTTGGAGAATTTCGCATATATGGTCGGCGGCGACCCCCAAAACATGGAGGCAGATAATTATATCCTTTGTAGCGAAAATCAAATGACACAGGGAATGACATCAAGGGAAACGATTTTATTTGCTGTGGTATTTGCACTTTTATTTGTGGTATGCGGTTATCTGCTGATTTACAACGTCTTTGATATTTCTGTCATGCAGGATGTACGGCAATATGGTTTGCTGCGGACAATCGGAACATCCTCCCGTCAGATTAAAAAACTGGTAAACCAGCAGGCGCTCTGCCTTACCCTTATTAGTTTACCTATTGGGTTAGCAACTGGTTTCCTTGCTGGATGGCTGGTACTGCCAGTGGCAATGAGTCTTTTCAGCTCTGAACACAAGTCTGTAATGTCAGCTATGCAGGTTTCAACCTCCCCTCTAATTTTTATCATTGCGTCCATGTTTACATTTTTGACTGTATATATCAGCACGCGGAAACCTGCAAAAAGAGCGGCAAAGGTATCGCCGTTAGAAGCTGTTCGCTATACAGAACAAGGAAATTTCAAGCGGAAACCCTCTAAACGGACACAAGGAGCCAAACTGTCCCGCATGGCTTTGTCTAACTTTGGACGAAACAAACGGCGCTCGGTATTTATTATCATTTCCTTGTTGCTGTGCATTGTTTTTGTCAACTCGGCTGTTGTTATCACGCAGAGTATTGATGAAGAAAAGTTTATCAGCCGCAACACAAAAACAGACTACACAGTTTATAACTCTATTGTTGCCAATGTTTACGAGGGGTTCCGATACCATTCGGATGAACTGCCGACATCCGTTATTGATTTCATCAATCAACAGCCGGGAATAGAAAACGGGAGAAGCCTTTACCGCAATACCCTGGACGACACAAATGTGTTGGTTGATTATGGTATTGAGAATATATCTTGCACAGGTACTTGGGAAGAAGATGATGGCCGTATCAATAAAGCCTATGGCAACTATTCTATGGCTGCCGCGCCTGATACGGAAAATCTTTTTTATGGGAATATATATGGGGCGTCTGAACAATTCTTCTCTGATCTGACAATCTTTGATGGAGAACAAGATGCAGAAGTCCTAAAACAGAAAATGCAGTCCGGGGAATATGTTATACTTGGATGTTCCATGAACAGACTGACCGGAGAGCCAAAAGAAACACCGCTGACAGAACAGCTACAAGTAGGCGACAGTATTTCTTTCTATAAAGACGGAGAACTGTTTCGGACTTTTACAATCCTCGCAAGGGCAAAGGTTGTAGGCACAGAAATAGAAACCGCTTCATCAACCTCCGCAGAAACTAAAATTGGGAAAGATGCTCCGCGCCTCTACATGGCCGACAGTATGTTTATGCAGCTTTACGACAACCCGACCATATTCAGTTATGGGTTTAATGTGACCGAGGGACAGGAAGCACAGATAGAAGCCTTTTTGAATAATTTCACAGCAAGCAATCCCACTGTTGCCTATACTTCCACCGAAGTGCTGAAACAGTACACAAATTCGGTTCAAAACACGGTTTTGCTGGTGGGTGGCATGATTGCGGCGATTATGGCTTTTGCCGGGCTGATTAACTTTACCAATATGATGATTACCAGCATTATTACCCGCCGCAACGAATTTGCTACAATGCAGAGCATTGGTATGACAAACCGGCAGCTTCGCCGTTTAATGGTCTATGAGGGGTTATATTATGCCGCGGGAGCAGATATAGTTGGCAGCATGATTGCAGCGATATTTGCGCTGACAGTCTTGGAAAATGCCTTAAACGCGCCATCCATGTGGTACTTTACCATGCACTTTACGCTGGCTCCTGCTTTGATCGTGGCATTGGTCTATGTATTTCTGGCAACGGTCATTCCTACCGTTGCACTGCATTTCTTTAACAATGGAACAGTAGTCGAGCGGTTAAGAACGGCGGAATAAATATTATGACTTGAAAAACCGGGGAATTTTTCCCCGGTTTTTCAAATGTCACCGTTTTGTGACATTTCCTAAAGTTATTTTGTCAGAACGGGTTGAGGCGGTGACATTCTTGTGATATTTGTGGTTGAAAATGGGCGGTATATAGGAGGATGCCGCCATGAGATTGCGATGCCAAAATCAGCTTGATATTCACTTGTCAAAAAAAGCCTGACCCTCGCAACGGCGTACTCCACCCAAGGTTGCGAAAATCGTCAGTTTCAAGTTAATCATGTCGTACCCAGCACCCGAACGGCTTTTAGCTGTCCGGGTGCTTTTGTATTCCCAGGCCAACCACCGTGGCCCCGCTGCCGCTCCCCGCCCCTTTCGTTCAGTCCCAGCAAAAATCTGAACGAAAGGGAAATCTGTGATGAAGATTATCACAAAGGATAAAGATATTCGCAAGCAGCAACTACGCAATTTGTCCTATGACGATGCCGTTACCCTGGACGAGGTTTGGGTATTGGCCAAGCGTTTTAATCGGAGCTTTTACCGCGAGTTGATAGACCACTGGGACGAGCGAGGCTATGACGAATACATAGTTGCGGCCAAGGGCTGTCTGCCCTACTGTGAATCGCCGGAGGAATACGTCTGCCGTATGGAAACCCGCAGGGAAATCTTTGCGTTGCTGGCACTCTGTACGGAGAAACAGAGGGAACGGTTTTTGTATCATGCTCTGTACGATCTCAGCTATGAGGAAGTCGGAAAGGTCTGCGGCTGCTCCAAAAGCGCGGTGGAGAAGTCGATCAAGGCCGTCAAAAAAATTTTTCAAAAATTCTGGAAAAGGGGTATACGATAGGCGGTTCAAAACGGCTATAAGGTGAGGAGCAATATGCTCCATCATCGGGAGGGACAAGTTGTAGCGGCTTGTCCCTCCTGTCATTTGAAGGAGGTCATTATGACAATCATCAATCTGAACCGCTACTACTACCCCCAATGTCACCGGAACGCGCTCATTGAAGTGCCGGACGAGGTGGCGGAAATCCTGGAGCGAGGCCAGCGCGCGGAGCATAACCAGGAGAGCAAAAAGACCTATCACAAGGTCTACTCTCTTGACCAAAGCCCCGCCCTTGAAAACCACGCTGCCCACTTTGCTCTGTCCCCGGAGGAAGTGCTTCTCCGGGATATGGACGCCGCCGCTGATGCCCTGCTGCTGGCTCGACTGGATGAGGCTATATCCCGGCTCTCCCCCACCCAGGCGCGGCGGCTTCATGCCCGGTATGTTCTGAAAAAGAAGTTCCGGGAAATTGCGGCGGATGAGGGAATCAGCGGCAGTTGCGCCGCCACGTCCGTCACTGGTGCAGTCAAAAAACTGCAAAAGTTTTTCATCAAAAATGGCTGGATGCCAAAGGAGGCTTGATACAAAAATGGATAAATCATTGGAGGCGCAAAAGGCCCACGCAGAGAAAGAAATCTTTCAGCTTGAGAACCGGCAGAAGATTTTGCTGAACCGAATCCGCAAAGAGGAACGCAACGCCAGAACAAGTCGCCTGTGCCGCCACGGGGCAATTCTGGAAGGTGTGTTCCCTTTTACCGCCAGCATGGACGGCGAATCGCTCAAGGCGTTCCTGATTGCCCTTTCCCGCTTGCCGGGAGCGAGGGAATTGACCGAAAAGGCGCAGAACACCGGGGATGGGGAATAGTCCGTTCGGAGAACGGCGCACTTATACACCGTTCCGGTGTCGTGCGCCCTGCCGGGGACTTATTGCGTCCTTGCGGACGCGATGGGGGCTACCGCCCCCAAACCCCTGATTTACCAGCAGAAAGGAGGATGAACCACATAGCAATCTTTCACTGTCCCATTCAAATCATCAAGCGGAGCATCGGCAAATCTGCTGTAGCTGCCGCCGCCTACCGGAGCGGCGAACGGCTGGTAAACGAGTGGGACGGCATGACCCACGACTACACGCATAAGGGCGGCATTGTCCATACGGAGATCATGCTGCCAGCCCACGCCCCGCCAGAGTTTCAAGACCGCTCCACTCTCTGGAACTCTGTCGAGCAGATCGAGAAAGCCAGCGATGCCCAGCTTGCCCGCGAGATTGAAGTTGCCCTTCCTGTGGAATTGTCACCGGCTGCACAGTTAGCCCTTGTCCGGTCATTCGTCAAAGACAATTTTGTGGATGCCGGGATGTGCGCTGATTTTGCCATCCATGACAAGGGAACGGGCAATCCTCACGCTCATATTCTGCTGACCATTCGCCCGCTGAAATCGGATGGACGCTGGGGGCCGAAGTGTCGGAAAGTTTATGATCTTGATAGCCAGGGCAACCGCATCCCTGATGGTAAAGGCGGCTGGAAGAATCATCGGGAGGACACCACCGATTGGAATGACCGGGGCAATGCGGAGAAGTGGCGGGCGGCATGGGCCGTTTACGCCAATCGTGCATTGGAGACGGCGGGCCGACCAGAGCGCATCAACCACCGTAGCTACAAAAGGCAAGGTGTTGATAAAATCCCCAGCGTCCACATGGGGCCTGCCGCCTCGCAGATGGAGCGGAGGGGCATCGCCACCGAGAAAGGCAACATCAACCGGGAGATCGCCGCTGACAATAAGCTGCTGAAGGAGATCAAAGCCCGTATCACCCGGCTCTATAACTGGTCAAAGGAGCAGGCCGAGGCCGCGCCTGTCCAGGGCAGGGAGAGCATCATCGCCCAGCTATGGCAGGCCCGTATGGACACCGCCGCCCCCTCCACCCGTTCGGGTAAAATCCGAAAACTCCAGGAGGACGCGAAGCTGTTCAATTTGTTGCAGAAAAACGGCATCACGTCCATGGAGCAGCTACACGAAAAAGTTGCCGCCATGAACAAGGATTATTACGATCTGCGCGGCAAAATTGTCAAGGCTGAACGCCGCCTCGCCGTCCTGGATGAACGCATGGAAATGTGGGCGCAGTACGAAAAGTACAAGCCTATCCGCCAAAAGCTGGACAAGGTGAAACCAGGCAGGCGGGAGAAGTACCAGCAGGAGCATAGGGCAGAACTTGCCGCCTTTGATACTGCCGCTGATTTTCTGAAAGGGCTGAAAGAATCCGGCGAGAAGATCACGCCCAAAGCGTGGCGGGCCGAGGCCGCAAGGCTGACCGCACAAAAGGATTTCGATTATCAGAAAATGCGGGATATGCGGGAGGACATCAAGGCTGTTGAAAATCTCCGCAAAACCGCTGACCGGCTGGCCCGCGAGGGACAGCGCCAGCAGAGGGGAACTGAACGTTGACACATCAATTTTATGAAAGGATTTTTGAATTATGGATATGAACCCATGGGAGCGCCGCCAGAAGATTTTGGAGGCTCTGTGCCTCCGGCGGCACGACACTTACGGCAATCTGGCGCATGAGTTTAACGTCAGCACTGGGACAATCCGCCGCGACATTGTGGTGCTGACCTGTTCCTATCCCATCGAGACGGTGAAGGGCGGTCACGGCGGCGTCAGGGTGGCTGAGTGGTTTCACTTGGATCGCCGTTCGCTGAACTCTGCGGAGATCACTTTTCTCCGCAGACTGGGGGAATCGCTGGACGGCCCTGATCTGGAAATGCTCAACCGGATCATTGCCACCTTTTCGCATTGAGGGAGGGCCGGTATGCGTATCAAAATTAGCAGTATCAAAATCAACCCTGGGCGGCGGGAGGCTGAACCCAAGGCCGTGGAGGAACTGGCCCGGAGCATCACTGCCGTGGGTCTGATGAACCCCGTCACCCTCGACCAGAACAACACCCTCGTTGCCGGTCTGCACCGGCTGGAAGCGGCAAAACTGCTGGGCTGGACGGAGATCGAGTGTACCACTATCGGAATGGACAGCGTACAGGCGGAGCTTGCCGAGATTGACGAGAACATTGTCCGCACCAAACTGAACCGGCAGGAGTTGTGCGAACAGCTTTTGCGCCGGAAGGAGATTTATGAGACGCTCCACCCGGAGACACGCCACGGCATGAGGAACGGGCAGACCTCTAAAAATGCCAATTTGGCAACTTTAGAAACGAAATCCTTTGCCGAGGACACCGCAGAGAAAACCGGCATGAGCAAGCGGGCGGTCAGCCGCCTCCTTCAGATCGCCAACAATCTGACCAGGGATGCCCGGAGAATCGTTGAGGCCCACAGCATGACCCAGGACACCGCTCTGAAGCTGTCCCGGCTCCACTACGATGAACAAGTTGAAGCCGCCACCATGCTGGCAGAGGGGACTATGCAATCGGTGGAGCAGTACCAGGAGTACCAGCGGGAGCGGCGAAAGGCAATCGCGTTGTCCCGCCCTCTGTCTGATGAGCCGCCTGTTGATACCCGGACGGAGGAAGAGAAGGAGCGGCAGAAAAAGGAATCCCTGGACGGCCTTGTGCGGGAATTTTCCCGGTTTATTGAACAATTCCTTGACCGGATGAAGATGTACCAGGGCTATGCTGACGATTTTGCAGAAATGTCCCAGTTGCAGATCAGTCAGGTGTGGGACAGCGCCGCCGCCGTGGATATGGCGATCATCGCTTTCTCCAAGGAAGTGAAAGCGTTGCAGGCGGAGAATGAAAACGGAGGACACGACAATGAAAACTGATTACATCACCAGCGACCCCACCCTGCCGCCCTACCTGGTTCTTCCCCAGTTCCTGCTGAACCTGGATGTTCGGTTCACGGCGAAAGAGGTCTATGCGATCCTGCTGGATATGGTGCTGAACTCCGAGGCCGCGCAGACCGACCAGCAGGGGCGGCGGTATCTGGCGTTCTACAACAAGATCATTGCGGAGATCATCGACCGCACTCCCAGCACAGTGGCGCAGTCACTTCGGGAGTTGGAGGACGTTGGGCTGGTGGAGAAGAAGCTGATAGCCCTCCATACCCCCTATCACATCTACATCAAGCTACCTATTGTGGAGAATGATCCGTGATCCAGCACATGAACTACCAGCAGTACCGGACGGCCCGGAGGCTGGTACATAGCTGCTGCAATTATGATTGCGGGAATTGTCTGCTTCTGGACGATGGCGAGGAATGTGTCTGCCCGCAGAGCATCACATATTCGCTGGTATTTCGCTGGTTCCGCGTTGCCGTTCTGCCCCTGGACGCTGGCCTGTGTGCCGCCCTACTCCATCGGGCAGACAGAAAGAAATGTGTCCTCTGTGGCGGTTACTATCTGCCGAAATCCAACCGGGCGAAATACTGCCCGGAGTGCGCTACTGCGGCCCGCCGGAAGAAGGAGGCAGAGCGCCAGCGCAGACGCTACTACGATTCTACGCATTTAGGGCCTAAAAAGCCCTGATTTTGCAAGGCTTTCCGAGGGCGGCTCGATAGGGGCCTGATACATTCCCTATCCAGCACCCCGGAAGGCCCTCTAGCGGCCCGCAGAGGCCATTCTACAAAGGAGTTTTCCCTATGACCGAGAACAGGCGCTATTACTACCTCAAACTGAAAGAATATTTCTTCAACAGCGAGACGATGATGATTTTGGAGAGTATGCAGGACGGTCTTCTATACTCCAATCTGCTGCTGAAGATGTACCTTATGTCGCTGAAAAGCGGCGGCATCCTCCTGTTGGGAGATCACTTCCCCCACACGCCACAGACCATCGCCACCTGCACCCGGCATCAGATCGGCACAGTGGAGCGCGGTTTGAAAATCTTCTTGCAGTTGGGGCTTATCGAAATCCTGACTGACGGCGCGTACTACATGACCGACATTCAACTGCTGATTGGTCAGTCCTCCACGGAGGGCGAGAGGAAGAAGCGGGAGCGGAGCCGGTTACAGCGTCAAAAGCTGCTGCCCTCTGGTGGAATGGACATTTGTCCACCCAATAGGCGGGTGGACAAATGTCCGCCTATATTAGAGAAAGAGAAAGATATAGAGTTAGAGATAGATAGAGAGATAGAGGGGGGAGAAATCGCCCCCGCCGTTTTGGGCCGCTATCAAAATGTTTTTCTGTCTGCTGGTGAACTGTCCGAACTGCAAAACGACTTCCCCGCCGTCTGGCAGGAGTATATCGAGAGGTTATCCGAGTACATGGCCTCCACCGGCAAACAGTACCGGAGCCACACCGCCACCATTCGTCGCTGGATAGCGGATGACCGCCGCAAGGCCGCTCCCCCCGCCCGTGACCGGGACTATACTGTGAAGGAGGGGGACACCGTATGACGGAGATCCGCGAGGACGAATACCTTGACCCCACTGACGGCCTGATCCATTGCCGGAAGTGCGGAGGCCCCCGGCAGGCGGTCATTCCTGACCCGTTCAAGGGCGGCAGCTTCAAGCCCCGGTGCGTCTGCTCCTGCCAGCAGGAGGTGGAGCGCCGCCGCAGGGAGGCCGAGGAACGCCGCCAGCGCATGGAGCGTATCAGGCGGCGCAAGGCCCAGGGACTGCAAGACCGTTACCTCTACGGCTACACCTTTGCCAACGACAACGGCGAGAACCCGGTTATTGCGAAAGCACACGCATACGTTGACCACTGGCCCCAGGCGTTCAAGAGGAACATCGGACTGTTGCTGTTCGGTGACGTTGGGACTGGAAAATCCTTCGCGGCCGGGTGCATCGCCAATGCTCTACTCGACCAGGACGTACCTGTACTCATGACCAACTTCCCCACCATCCTTGCCCGCCTGTGCGGGACGTTCGGAGAGGATAGGAAGGACTTTCTGGACAGCCTGGGAGACTATGACCTCCTGATTATGGACGACCTGGGCGCAGAGCGCAACACCGAGTATGCCCTTGAGCAGATGTTTTCCATCATCGACAGCCGCTACCGCTGCAACAAGCCGCTGATCGTGACCACGAATCTGAAGCTGGACGAGTTGAAGCACCCGCCCGACCTCGCCCACGCCCGTATCTATGACCGGATTGTAGAACGCTGCGCCCCTATCCTCTTTGCCGGAAAGAACTTCCGGGAGGACAACGCCGCCAGCACCAAGGCGGCGGCGCGGAGTATCGTATCTTATGACCATTCAAAAAATTGAATCTGCACTATGCAGGGAAAGGAAGCTTATGGAAAACGAAAGCATGAACATGATCCCCTCTATTGACACCGCCAGCGTCCCCGCCCCGGAGGACATCACCGCCCAGGAGAATCCACCCGCCCTGATAAAGAAGATTGGGGGTATGACCTACATCGTGCGTGTGCATTTCAGTACCACCAGCAAGGAAACATTCAGCGATAAGGTCAAGCGGTTACTGCGAAATGAAGTCCGGCAGTTGATGGAGCAGGAGGCCGCAGGAGAATGACCGCATGGAGGGCCGGATGCTCCGGTCCTCTTTTTGCTATCTTGAAAAGTCGCAGAATTTGTGTTAAGATAAAGGCGAATCAAGTAGCAGAAACGAAAGCAGGTGGTAGATTTGACAGTAACGGAACAGATAGACCAACAGCACCAGGAGGATTTACAGAGGCTCAGAGGCTTTCGTCTGTTGGACGATGATTTCCTGACAAAGTGTTTTGAGGGTGATCCCAAGTACATCCAGCTTGTATTGCGGATTGTGTTGGAGATGCCTGATTTAGTGGTGGTGGATGTCCGCACACAGGTATTCGTGGAAAATCTGCTGAACCGCTCTGTGCGGCTGGACGTTCTGGCAACAGACAGCACCGGGCGAAAGATAAACGTGGAAATTCAGCGATCTGACAAAGGTGCCGGGCGAAAGCGGGCAAGATATAACAGCAGCATGATGGACGCTAACCTTCTGCGGAAGGGCGAGAAATTTGACGAGTTGCCCGAAACCTATGTTGTATTCATCACGGAGCATGATGTGATTGGTGATGGACAGCCGCTTTACAAGATTGAGCGGTATATTTCTGGCAGCAATAAAAAGTTTGAGGATGGTTCGCATATTCTGTATGTGAATGGCGCATACCGGGACGAAACACCCATCGGAAAGCTGATGCACGATTTCTCCTGCACAGCCCCGGATGATATGTACTATGACGAGTTGGCAGAACGGGTTAGATTTTTCAAAGAGAGTAAGGAGGGAATTTCGATCATGTGTAAGGTCATGGAAGATATGAGAAATCAGGCCGCAACTCAAGCTGCGCTCGAACGAGCAAAATCAGTGGCACACCGTATATTAGCGACCGGGAAATTTTCATTAGAAGAAATCGCTGATATGACCGAGCTTTCCCTAGACGAAGTAAAGAAATTACAATCTGAGCAGAGCGCATAAATCGCCATACCAATTTGAGGGCGGGAATCTGACTAATCAGGTTCCCGCCCGTTTTTGCGTCCTAATTGTGAACAATTCGTAAACATGATTAGGAAGTTATTGACAACTCGTTTCAGGCAAAACAGCCCGTTCGATCCTGATTTCCTGCGGGGCGCGGCTGGCCCCCTTTGACATCCCCCAGCTCCGGGAAATTATGAGCTATGACGAAATGGAGCTGGACAAGCTGGGGGACAAGCGGACGGCGGCTTTCTTCATTATCAGCGACACGGACAGCACCTACAATTTTATTGTGGCTCTGGCGTTCTCTCAAATGTTCAACCTGTTGTGCGAGAGGGCGGACAACGTACACGGGGGCCGTCTGCCCCATCATGTGCGGGTGCTGTGGGACGAGGCGGCCAACACGGGCCAAGTGCCGAACCTGGAAAAGCTGGTGGCCGTCATCCGCTCCCGCGAGGTGAGCCTGACCCTGTTCTACCAGCAGATGGCCCAATGCAAGGCTATCTATGACAAGAACGCGGAAACAATACTCGGCAATATGGACAGCGTGATATTCCTGGGAGGCCGGGAGGCCAGCACCATCAAGGAAATATCTGAAAACTGGCTGGGGAAAGCAACCATCTCCATGCAGACGGAGGGCCGTTCCCGTGGGCAGTCTGAGAGCTTCAGCCAAAACACCCAACGGCTGGGCCGGGAGCTTATGACCCCCGCCGAGCTTGCCACCATGCCCGGCGACAGGTGCATCCTGCAACTGCGGGGCCTGCCGCCGTTCTATTCCCCCAAGTACGATTTGAAGCAGCATCCCAACTACAAATACACCGCCGAGGCCGACAAGAAGAAAAACGCCTTTGACCTCTCCCGGCTCATCCGGCGGCGTATGGAAAAGCTGAACCCCAGCGAGGAATATACCGTGTACGAGGTGGACGTGCCGGACGGGGGCCACATGGAAGAGGACGAGGACATCCTCAACTATGACGACCTGGACGACCCGGACACTTTTGTATAGCTTCTGGCCAGTGTGGCCAGAGGTAGAAGCTGCCGCCTACCAAGGCGGCTTTTTTCATGGCCGGGGCCTGACCCCGGAGAAACGGAGGATATATGCAGTTTTTCTCTACCGCTGTTACTACTTTGCAGACCCTTGTTGTGGCCCTGGGCGCAGGCCTTGCCGTGTGGGGCGTGGTCAATCTGCTGGAGGGCTACGGCTCGGACAACGCTGCGGCCAAGTCGCAGGGCATCAAGCAGCTCATGGCTGGCGGCGGCATCATCGTGCTGGGTACGACCCTGATCCCCCTGCTGTCCACCTTGTTCTAAGGGCCGGGGCCTATGGGTATTCTCACCGACTGGATCACGGAATGGCTGAAAGAGCTGCTGATTGACGGGATCATGGGCAACCTGGGCGGGCTGTTCGATAACGTCAACGCCCAAGTCGGGGAGATCGCGGTGCAGGTGGGAACCACCCCGGCGGCATGGCACGCCGGGGTGTTCTCCCTCATCCGCCAGCTTTCCGAAACGGTGATACTGCCTATCGCCGGGCTGGTCTTGACCTTTGTGGCAACCTACGAGCTGATCCAGATGATCCTCGAAAAAAATAATATGCACGAATTTGACGTGGCGAATATCTACAAATGGGTATTCAAAACGTCCTGCGCCATCCTCATTCTGACGAACACATTCAACATCGTTATGGCGGTGTTTGACGTGTCGCAGAGCGCGATTGCAAGCGCGGCGGGGCTGATACGGGGCAGTACCAGCGTCACGCCGGATATGCTGGCCGACCTGGAGGCCACGCTGGAGACAATGGACATCGGCTCCTTGCTGGGCCTGTTCATGCAGTCCATTTTAATCAACGTCACCATGACGGCCCTGAACATCATTATTTTTGTGCTGGTGTATGGCCGCATGATTGAAATATATCTGCTCACCAGCCTTGCCCCCATCCCCGTGGCGACCCTCTCCAACCGGGAGCTGGGCGGGACAGGGCAGAACTACCTGAAATCCCTGTTTGCCGTGGCGTTCCAGGGGATGCTCATTCTGGTATGCGTGGCGATCTACGCCGTACTCATTCAGGGTATCGCCACCAGCGGCGACCCCATAGGGGCCATTTGGGGGACTATCGGCTACACGGTGCTGTTGTGCTTCATGCTGTTCAAAACGGGCGGCATCGCCCAGCGTGTCTTTGGCGCTCACTGACGAAAGGACGGTGATTTATGCAGAACGACTTTACTTCTGGCCAGTGTGGCCAGAGCTTTGCCCCGGACGGGCGGCCCTTGGCCCCGGACGGCCTGTTTCTCATGGACGGCATCGAGGGGCTGCGCTCCCTGCCCCGGCACTCGGTTGATATGCTCCTGACCGATCCGCCCTACGGCACGACCCGGAATTACTGGGATGTGCCTTTGCCCCTGCCGGAGCTGTGGGAGGCGGTGCGGTGGGCGGTGAAGCCGGAGGGGGCGGTGCTGCTGTTCGCCCAATGCCCCTATGATAAGGTGCTGGGCGCGTCCAACCTCCCCATGCTCCGCTATGAATGGGTGTGGTACAAGAGCCGATGCTCCGGCTTTCTCAACGCCCGCCGCGCTCCGCTGAAAAAATCGGAGAATATTCTGGTGTTCTATCGGAAGTCCCCCCTGTACGATCCGCAGTTTGAGCAGGGGGAGCCGTACAAGAAAATCCACCGTCAGAGCGGCAACAGCTCCAACTATGGGAAGTTTGAGCGTACCAGCGGCGAGTCGGACGGGCGGCGGTTTCCTGGAAATGTGCTGGCGTTCCCCACGGTGGCAAACGCCGTCCACCCCACGCAGAAGCCTGTTTCCCTGTGCGAGTATTTCATCCGCACCTACACCCGGCCCGGCGAGGTGGTGGCGGACATCTGCGCCGGGAGCGGCACAACGGCGGTGGCCGCCGTCAACACGGGCCGCCACTACATTTGCTTTGAGAACGCCCCGGCCTTTTACGGCCCTGCCGCCGAACGGGTGCGCCGGGCGGAGGAGGCCGTGGCCCAGGGCGGGAAAGGGGTGTAACTATCGGAGGATATTCCATTATCTACGCCGACCCGCCCTGGCGCTACGCCCAAAAGGGTTTGCAGGGGGCGGCGGAGCGGCACTATTCCACCATGAGCATAGAGGAATTGTGCGCCCTGCCTGTGGCCGAACTTGCGGCCCCGGACAGCGCCCTGTTCCTGTGGGCCACGTTCCCCCAGCTCCCGGAGGCCCTGCATCTGATCCATGCGTGGGGCTTTACCTATAAATCCGTGGCCTTTGTCTGGCTGAAAAAGAACCGCCGGGCGGATAGCTGGTTTTATGGGCTGGGCTTCTGGACGCGCTCCAATGCGGAGGTGTGTCTGCTGGCAACGCGGGGCCATCCCCGGCGGCGGGCGGCGAATGTGCATCAATTCATTATCTCCCCCATAGAGGGCCACAGCAAAAAGCCGGACGAGGCCCGCGAGAAAATTGTGGCCCTGATGGGCGACCTGCCCCGCGTGGAGCTGTTCGCCCGGCAGACCCCGCCCGGCTGGGACGTATGGGGAAATGAGGTGGAGCCTACGGTCAACTTATGGCCATCGTGGCCAGAAGCGGCTGGGCCGGAAAGGAGGTTGAAACATGGCCTATGTGAGCATCCCCAATGACCTGTCCAAAATCAAGACCAAGCTGGCCTTTAATCTGACCAGCCGACAGCTTGTGTGCTTCGGCTGTGGGGCGGCGGTGGGCATCCCCGCCTTTCTGCTGACCCGGAGCGCCATCGGGAACAGCGGGGCGATGTTCCTGATGCTGGCCGTCATGCTCCCCGCCTTTTTCATGGCGATGTATGAAAAGGACGGCCAGCCCTTTGAAAAGGTGGTGCGGAACATTGTCCGGGCCAAGCTCCTGCGCCCCGGCGTGAGGCCCTACCGGACGGAAAACCTGTACGCGCCCTTTGCCGGACAGGTGGAAAAGGAGGAACCGATTGCAGAAAAATCAGCGACCCAAACACGGCCCCGCAAGGGGTAAGGGCCGGGCGGCCCTCTCCGCCCAGCAGACTGTCCCCTACCTGGAAATGCTCAAAGACGGCGTTTGCCGGGTGCGGGACGGCTACTACACCAAGACCATCGCCTATGAGGACATCAACTATTCCGTTGCGTCCACCGAGGATCAGGCGGCCATTTTCAGCGGGTGGTGTTCGTTCCTGAACTACTTCGACAGCGCCCTGCCGTTCCAGCTCTCCTTTGTCAATCACCGCTCCCGTGGCGGGGGCCGCTACAAGGTCAATATCCCTATGGCCCACGATGAATTTGACAGCATCCGGGGCGAGTATGTGGATATGCTGAAACGGCAGATTGCCCGGAGCAATAACGGCATTGTCCGCTCCAAGTATATCACGTTCGGCGCTCCCGCCGACAACCTCGCCGCCGCCCGGCCCCGGCTGGAGCGTGTGGAGGCTGACATCATGGGTAACTTCAAGCGGCTGGGGGTGCAGTCCCACGTCCTCAACGGCTGGGAGCGGCTGGAGGCCCTCCACGGCCAGCTCCACCCCGGAGGCCGGGAGCCGTTCCGCTTCTCCTGGGGGGACATCCCCAAGACGGGCATGGGGACAAAGGATTTCATTGTCCCCGACAGCTTTGACTTCCGCCAGAGTCGGACGTTCCGGGTGGGCCAGTCCTGGGGGGCGGCGTCCTTTCTGCAAATCATGGCTTCGGAGCTGTCTGACAAGCTCCTGCTGGAGCTGTTGGAGCTGGACGCGGAAATGACCGTGACCCTCCACGTCCAGACGGTAGACCAGACCAAGGCCATCAAGACGGTAAAGGGCAAAATCTCCGACATCGACAAGATGAAAGTGGAGGAACAGCGCAAGGCCACCCGGAGCGGCTACGACCCGGATATTCTGCCCCCTGACCTTATCACCTACGCCAAGGACGCGGCGGCTCTCCTGGCCGACCTGCAATCGCGCAACGAGCGGATGTTCCTGCTCACGTTCCTGGTGGTGAACACCGCCCCCACGCGGGAGTTGCGTCCACCGAGGATCAGGCGGCCATTTTCAGCGGGTGGTGTTCGTTCCTGAACTACTTCGACAGCGCCCTGCCGTTCCAGCTCTCCTTTGTCAATCACCGCTCCCGTGGCGGGGGCCGCTACAAGGTCAATATCCCTATGGCCCACGATGAATTTGACAGCATCCGGGGCGAGTATGTGGATATGCTGAAACGGCAGATTGCCCGGAGCAATAACGGCATTGTCCGCTCCAAGTATATCACGTTCGGCGCTCCCGCCGACAACCTCGCCGCCGCCCGGCCCCGGCTGGAGCGTGTGGAGGCTGACATCATGGGTAACTTCAAGCGGCTGGGGGTGCAGTCCCACGTCCTCAACGGCTGGGAGCGGCTGGAGGCCCTCCACGGCCAGCTCCACCCCGGAGGCCGGGAGCCGTTCCGCTTCTCCTGGGGGGACATCCCCAAGACGGGCATGGGGACAAAGGATTTCATTGTCCCCGACAGCTTTGACTTCCGCCAGAGTCGGACGTTCCGGGTGGGCCAGTCCTGGGGGGCGGCGTCCTTTCTGCAAATCATGGCTTCGGAGCTGTCTGACAAGCTCCTGCTGGAGCTGTTGGAGCTGGACGCGGAAATGACCGTGACCCTCCAC
>Ga0224748_10070_pt1 | contig 22008 bp, 20 predicted proteins | sample LIM_F_Water_Neg_FD_182074 | JGI IMG/M metagenome (GOLD analysis project Ga0224748, IMG submission 182074) | Enriched cells from gastrointestinal tract of the lab mouse from Pacific Northwest National Laboratory (PNNL), Richland, Washington... | ecosystem: Host-associated > Mammals > Digestive...
GCCATATGCCGGAAGGCCAAAACCTGCTTTATTATAAGCTGGATAACCGGGATGCCATCCGGGACGTAAATTTTTACTATAAAAGGAACCGGTATATGACAAAGATTATCAACGAATTTTTGAACTTAATCTAAAAGCCGGCCCGGCCTTTCCTGTGGAATCTAAAAATATCCTATAGGCATTTGCCTATAGGATATATATACTTTATTTCATATTGCCCGATCCCCTTGCTGCTTACCCCCAAACCGGTACAGGGCCCCCGCATACCTTTGGGTAATAATCTCCGGCCTGGTGATGGATGTCCCCACCACCACCGCATGGGCGCCCGCCTCTAAAGCCATCACGGCCTCTTCCTCCCGGGCGATCTTCCCTTCCGCGATGACCGGTATCTCTGTAATCTGGCAAATCATGCGGATCAATTCCAAGTTGACCGATTTAACCCCTATACTTTCCCTCGTATATCCGGACAATGTGGTAGAAATCAGGTCAAACCCCATGGGGATGACCGCTTTTGCCTCCTCTATGGTAGAAACCTCCCCCATCACCAGCACATCCGGATAATGCTCCCGGATCTGGGCCAGGATCTGCCCCACGGTCTCCCCGCCGGGGCGCGCCCTTGGCGTGGCGTCCATGGCAACCACCTCGATACCGGTTTCCAGTATTTCCCTGGCACTTTCATAGGTTGGAGTTATGTAAACTTCACAATCATCCCGGAACTGTTTATTGATACCGATAATGGGAAGGGGGACTTTTTCTTTAATCTTTGTAATATTGTCCGCGCCTGTAGCCCGGATCCCCGCAGCCCCCCCCCTGGTAGGCCGCTGCCGCAAAAGCAGCCATAATCTCCGCCCCGTACATAGGCCACCCTACCCTTGCCTGGCAGGATACGATCAGCTTGCCTTTTAACTGTTCCAATACCGCTGCTTTCTTCGGGTTTCCCCCTGTTACCCCCTGGTCCATCAAAAGAGCCCCACCGCCTTTCCTACAATCCCCAACGCAAAGCTTACGGCCATACAAGTATACATCCCCTTTTTCTGTTTCACAAGGATCCAATAATAGGAAAGCACCAAAAGCAACGGCAGGATGCTTGGCATCAGGGAATTGATGATGTCCTGAAGGATGATCTCTTTTTCCCCGATCATCCACACACAAGCCACGTCCAGTTTCACAAACCCTACGATCATGGCCCCCACTGCCATCATGCCCACAATGGTTGCGCCTTCCACGAAGCGTTCAATCAGGTCGCTGCTCTTCATCTTCACAACCAGGTTTGTCCCCAGCCCATAGCCATGTTTGATGAACAGCCACCGGGAACATACGTTGAGCGCCACGTTGGGGATCAGGAATAAAAACGGCCCTGCCGGATTCCCCTCCAGCGCCAGTGCCGCTCCCAGGGCAGCAAAAACCGTCATAAAAGTGGCCTTAAATACCGAATCCCCGATGCTGGACAACGGCCCCATAAGCGCGGCTTTTGTAGAAGAAACCGCTTCCGGGGATATGGGTTTGCCTGCCGCCCTCTGTTCTTCCAGGGCCAGGGACACGCCCAGCACTGCGTTGCCCGTATAAGGGTGGCAGTTGAAAAACTCATTGTGCCGGAGGATAGCCTCCTGGAAATCCTCCTGCTTAGGGTACAGTACCCGCAAAGCCGGGATCATTGCGTAGCAGAACCCCAGGGAACAGTAACGTTCATAGTTGATGGTCGTCATGGAAAAAAAGGACCGCCAGAATACTTTTTTCAGCACCTTATTGTCCAAAACCCTTTGGAAAGAATCCGTTGTACCCCCGTCGTCCCTATCAAATCCACTGTCAAACCCGTCGTCCCCCTGTTGCCGTTTCTCCATGGTATGCATGGCAAATACAACGGCCACCGCAATCACCGCGGACGCCAGCACATTCAGCCCCAGATAGACGGAACACACAAAACCCAAGGCGAAGAAAGGCCAGTATTTTTTGAAATTCATCATTTTAAGGAGCATGGCCATCCCCACTGCCGGGAGGATGCCGGAAGCCACTTTAAGCCCGTCGGTGAGTACCGCCGGCATAGACGCCACCACTCGGTTGACAAACTCGCTGCCAAACTGGATGGCCAGGAAGGTAGGGATAAAAAACACCAGGAAAAATACAGCTAAACCACACATCTGCAGCCGTTCCACCATCTTGTAATCCCCGGACCTCACATATTTGTCCGCACCGTGGATCAAAATAATGTTCAGGTTCCACGCAAACATAATCAGCAGCTGGGCCAGCAGCCCGATCGGCAGCGCCAGGGCAATGCCCACTTCCGCGTTCCCCCCGTTAAGGATGGCAAATACCGTGGAAAGGATCCCGGCAATCTGGGCGTTGGGGGGCACGCTCCCGCCTACGGGAATGACCCCCATATACATCAGTTCCACGCTCCCCCCCACTAAAAGGCCGGTCTGGATGTCCCCCAGCACAAGCCCGATGAGGGGCCCCGCAAAAATCGGCCGGGAAACCATCCAATAGCCATATCCGTAATTCTCCAAAATCAAAAACGCAATAAACCCACTTAACAGCAACACTTGAACCATGCTCATTGAAATACCCTCCTTGGTGAAAAACAGGTCATATCAGCTTCATCAAATCTTCTTTGGAATCCGTGGGGGTCGTCCGGTTCTCCATCTTCACCCCCCTTCTGTCCAATTTTTGAAAAACTTTCTCCATTTCCGGATCCACGTACACGGTTTTGGAAATCTGCCTCCGGCCTTCCTTAAAATAAAGCCCCCCAACGTTGATTTCTTTTAACTCAACCCCCTTTTCGCAAAGGGACAGCAATGTGGAAGGATGTTTCACCACAACGAAAATTTTCCGTTTCTCATACTTTTTCAGAAGCTCCGCCCCTTTTTCTTCATTGCAGACCATGCACTTGATGCCCGGGGGACACGCCATCTGGAGCAGGGAAACCTGAAACGTGTCTTGTGCGGCTTCGTTGTCAATTACCATGATCGCCTCGCTTTTATAAGCGACGCTCCAGGCATAAGCCACCTGTCCATGGATCAGGCGTTCGTCAATCCTTGCTATGGTAATCATGATTTGTAGCCCCTCCTTTCTTATCTCCAAACTACCAGACTTGAAAGTAAATGTCAATATTATCGTTTAATTGCGAAATTTTATTTCAAATCATGAAACATCATCGGCTGAAATCCGTGTTTGCTGAATCTTCTGGATGTTTTCATCATAATTTAAAGAACAATACAAGGCATACAAAAGGTCAATAATATAAAGCTGCGCTGTCCTCGACGCCATGGCCCCGCTCCGGAAAACCGTCTCTTTCGCAGTCACAAAAAGGTTATAGTCTGCAATCCGGTTTAGGGAGTTTTCCCCGCTGGAGGTCACTGCCACCACAGGGGTCCCGTTTTTTTGCAGGATCCCTGCGATCTTAATCATTTCCTTAGTCTCGCCGGAATAGGAAACGATAATCCCCACATGGGACGCATCCGAATTTACCGCCTGGACATACTGCCGGTCATAAAGCTGGTAGGTAATTACATTTTTTCCAATACGCATAAATTTAAACTGGCCGTCCATGGCTACCATATTGGATGCACCAGCCCCATAAAAATCAATGGTCACCGCTTTTTCCATAAGGCGCACCACATCCATAAGCGCCTTTTCATTTACCAGCACCCGTGTTTCCTCAATGGTTTTTACGGCGATATTGGTGATCTTTTCTATAATGGCATGGGGGGTGTCCTCCTTCTCAATGGTGGTGGTATCCAAAAGGTTCAGCTTCATATCCTGAAAATATTTGGTTTCTTCTGCCAGCAGCACTTTCAGCCTGGCAAACCCTTTAATGTCAATTTTCTTGCAAAGCCTCACAATGGTGGCCGGGGAAGTAAAAGATGCCCTGGCCAGGTCATATACCGTATACTCCATTACCTTTTTAGGGTATTTTAAGATATATTCCCTCACCTGGTTTTCCGCTACCGACAAATTTCTGTTGTCCCTCAATTTAATCAAAACACTCATAGCCCTGTCCTCCTGGTTTGATATGGGCGCCCAAGGCCCCCTTCTTTTATGCACGGCAAAAATCGGCATGGCCTTCCTGCCAACAGTATGCCTCATTTCTTCCAGGATGTAAAATAAAATTTCGATTTTTTTCTATATATTTGATTTTTTATTTCATTCAGGTATAATGGGGGATACAAAAGAATGGTTTCAGATACGCCCTCACAAGCAAAACCGAAAGGAGCGCCCATGAATACGGATTACTTCAAGAAACTGGAAACCGAACTGCCCAATCCCGATACCCTGGGGATTGACGCCATGGAAACCCTGGAAATCCTTACTGCCATCAACAGGGAGGATGCCAAAATTGCGGCCGTAGTACAAAATTGCCTACCCGCCCTTACCGAAATGGTCGACCATATTTGCGCCTGCTTGGACAGGGGAGGCCGCCTTTTCTACATCGGGGCAGGAACCTCCGGGCGCCTGGGGGTGTTGGACGCCTCGGAATGCCCCCCTACCTATGGGGTTTCCCCCATCCTGGTCCAGGGGGTCATAGCCGGAGGGGACAGCGCCTTAAGGAAATCCAGCGAACAGGCCGAAGATAGCCCGGAAAACGGAAAAACCGACTTGATCCGCCATGGCCTCACCAGCCGGGACGCCGTCATCGGCTTGGCTGCCAGCGGGCGCACCCCCTATGTCATCGGGGCCCTGGACTATGCCCACTCGATCGGCGCCTACACAGGGGCCGTTTCCTGTGTATCCCATGCCCGCCTGTCCGGGCACGCCCAAACCGCCGTAGAGGCGGTAACCGGGCCGGAAGTGGTCACCGGCTCTACCAGGATGAAAGCAGGCACGGCACAAAAAATGATCCTCAATATGATTTCAACTTGTGTTATGATAAAAATGGGGAAAGTATATAAGAACCTGATGGTAGACGTCCAGCCAACAAATGAAAAGCTGGCTGCCCGCGCCGCTTCCATCATCTGTGAATGCCTGGGCTGCAGCAGCGGGCAGGCCGGGGCCCTTCTGGAAGCATCCGGAAACAAAGTAAAACTCGCCATATTGATGGGCCTTACAGACCTTTCTGCCGGGCCTGCCAAAGGATATTTAGAAAAGGCAAAAGGAAGGCTCAATATAGCCCTTTCCCTCATCCGGGCCGAAAACGGCCCCGGATAAAAACCGCCCGCCCCCATCGGCTTATATCTGGTTAAGCTGGCGGGTGGCCTTAGGTAAGGGCCCAGGCAAGGCAATCAAAACACGCAGCAAGGAAAGGGCGAAAGGAGACATTCCGCCCATACCTTTTGGCACCCGGTAAAGCCTGTAATGCTATGAAACATACACAGAATGGAGGAAACTATGACAGGAATCTTATTGGTATCCCACGGAAACTATGCCCAGGCCATGTCAGAAACCGCCCGGATGATCTTAGGAAGGCAGGAAAAGCTACTTGCCGTAGGGCTAACCCCCTCAAAAAGCCCCGAAACGCTGAAAGAAGAAATTTGCCATGCCATCCGGTCTATGGAAGGAGAAGATTTGCTCGTCTTTACCGACGTCGCCTCCGGCACCCCTTTTAACACCGTTGCCTTGTTGTCGCGGGAGTACCCCTTCCGCCACTTTACGGGAATTAACCTCCCCCTCCTGATAGAAGCCCTTGCCAGCCGGCCTTATGTCCCCATAGAAGCCTTAGCCCAAAACTTAAGGGAAAAGGCCCCTTCAACCTTTATAGACGTGGATGAGAAAATGGCAGGGGCCTCCCTTGACTTTTGATGCCGGTACCGGGCCAAAGTAAGTGGCCCCTTTGATTGGCCCCAGGCACACCCACTTTTTATGGAAAGAACAAAGAGTCCGATTAACGAACCCTTGCACCGGAGCGCGTCTGCGTCAGCAGGCATTTCCCTTAGGCGCGAAGTGCGCATCCCCCGGAGGTTTTGGCTTTATCAGGCGCAATTTCCTATAAAGTAAAAAGCAGCCTCAAAACAGCTTGCACAGATATGCACAAGTTATTTTGAGGCTGCCTTCCCGTGTCTTAAAGGTTATTTGCCTTGCATCATATAATCCAGAAGGAATTTTACATCGTCCGGATCGGAAGCAACCAGCTCAATATCGTTAATAAGGGCCGTGTCTGCAAAAAGCTTGCTGACAGCAAGATATTTTGTCAGCTCAGATTTCAGGTTCAGCCGGTCGCCCTGTTTGGAAATCAATTCTACGCTCCCTTTGCATTGTTGGATGACTTCCAGAAATTTTTCAGGGCTTTCCACATTATAAATTTTCATCTTATCCTCCATTCTGTGTGCGTTTCAAGGCATACCCCGCAACGCGGCTATGCCAAAACCGTCAGCGCAACAGGTACAGCCAGTGGGGCATTATATCAATAGCCACACCTATGGTTTTCCTTTCCCGCCCCTATTGTAGCAAGCCGGCCCATTTTCAGCAAGATGGAATCTGCACAATATTTGAAGGGCCGCCGGATGAAAATTCATTACTGTTTACAGGCCCCACAAAAACAACAGCCACATTTCCGCCCTTTATAGCATGTTTAAAATCTCACCCCACGCCTCGTCGTCAATCTCCTCGTCCCGGAACAGTTTCCTCCTGTCTTCCTCCGTAATCCTGCGGATTACACGGCAAGGGTTCCCCGCGGCAATAGACCAGTCCGGAATATCCTTTGTGACCACGCTTCCGGCGCCGACCACCACATTATCGCCGATGTGGACCCCGGGGCAGATCACGGCGTTCCCCCCGATCCACACGTTATCCCCGATCACTACCTCTTTCCCATATTCATACCCTGAATTGCGCGCCGCCGGATGGATGGGGTGCCCCGCCGTATAGACCGCCACATTGGGGGCCATCTGGCAGTTGTCCCCGACCCTGACCTTCGCTACGTCCAAAATCGTACAATTATAATTGGCGAAAAAATTCTTCCCCACCTCTATGTTTGTCCCGTAATCACAGTAAAACGGCGGATTGATAAACGCACCGTCCGACGCCCCCAGCAAATCCTTGACTGCCATTTTGATCCCGTCAAAATCAGAACGGTCCATAAAATTTAGTTTTTGCAGCTTCCTGCGGCATATCTGCTGCTCCTTAAGAAGGCTTTCATCGGCAATATAAGCCATCTGCGCTTTCATCCGCTCCCGGTTCGTCATTTCAGCTACCTCCTTCTTGTCTGTTCGAAGGGATAGCCTGGTACCCCGGGGCTACCCCTTCCCCATTATTTTCCCGATTTCCAAAAGGGTTTCTTTCCGGTTTTTTTCCGGGCATTCCAGCACCATATCCAGCAGACGGTTTAAAATCTGCCCCAGCTCCCGCCCCGGCTTCATGCCGGCGTCAATCAAGTCCTGGCCGTTGACCGCCAAATGTTTTAAATCCAGGCAGTCCCCTTTTTCCCGTATCTGCCTGGTGAGGCTGCGGATCCGGGGCCCGTAGGCATTAAAATCCAGCAGCGCATCCCACACTTCGGCCTCCATGCTTCCCATGGCCCGGCGCACCGGGGCCGGTTCGGGCTGTACCTCTTTGCCTGACCAGGCCAGCAAAGTTTTCACCTTGGCAACGGTGCCGTTATCCATCTTTAAATCTTTGAGTACCCGAACCGCTTCCTCTGGGTCCGTCTGGCGCAAAAGCGCCGCCCAGCGCACATACTTGCGGGCAGGCAAACTTGCCGGGATCCGGATCTGGCCCCAGGGTATCCGGGCAAAAGCCGGGGAAATATAGCCGGAAACCCCCTGTTCAAACACGCCCCCCATCTGCTCCGGATGGCCGGACAGCAACGTTTTGCTTAGCTCCACCTGAATCCGCTCTTTGCTGACCTTGGCCAAATTGGGGGCGATTACCCCTATGGCCTCCCATGTTTTTTCTTCGACGGAGAAGCCCAGCTGGGCCGAAAACCGGATGGCCCGCAAGATCCGAAGTGCGTCCTCCGTAAAGCGCTCTATGGCATCGCCTACGCAGCGTATGGATTTCTTCTCCAAATCCTCCCTGCCCCCAAAGGCGTCCACTACGCCCACGTCATGGCGGTAGGCCATGGCGTTAATGGTAAAATCCCGCCGCTTCAAGTCTTCCAGCAGGTTAGCGGTATACTCCACCCGGCTGGGGTGGCGGCCGTCTTCATATTCCCCATCGATCCGGTAGGTGGTCACCTCATATCCTTTCCCGTCCATCAGCACTGTGATGGTGCCATGCTGGATCCCCGTATCAACGGTACGGGGGAACAAAGACTTTACCTGTTTTGGCCTTGCCGAAGTGGTTATGTCCCAGTCTTTTGGTTCACGCCCCAGCAACAGGTCCCGCACGCAGCCGCCTACCGCATAAGCCTCATAGCCATTTGCATTTAATATGTCCAAAATCCGCTCTACCTGCAGCGGCAACCGCATCTGCATCCCGGTCCCCCTATCCGAATATTAATAAGCCCTGCCCCAATACACCATTTTGGTTGCCGGCTTCCCGCAGCAGACACAGTGGCCGGACAGGCGTTCCTGGGCAAACGGCATACACCGGGAAGTCGCCCCGGTTATCTCTTTAACCTTGTCTTCGCACCCCTGGTCCCCGCACCACATAGCCTTCACAAAGCCGGGCTTCTCTTCTATGGTTTTTGTGAATGTGTCAAAATCCACGGCCTCGTAGGTATGGGCCTCTAAATGGGCCTTGGCCCGCGTAAACATATCTTCCTGGATGGCATCCAGCAGGCGGCCTACTTCCTGGCCGATCTGGTCCAGGGGTACGGTAACCTTTTCATGGGTATCCCGGCGTACCAGCACTGCCTGGTTGTTGGCTATGTCTTTCGGGCCGACCTCCACCCGGACCGGGATCCCCCGCATTTCAGACTCACTGAATTTCCATCCCGGGCTCTTATCGGAATCATCCAGTTTCACCCGGAAGCCGGACAAGGCGCCTTTGACTTCCAGCGCCTTCTCCAGCACGCCTTCTTTTTTCTGCTGGATGGGCACCACCATCACCTGGACCGGGGCGATCTTCGGCGGGAGCACCAACCCGTTATCGTCGCCGTGGACCATAATAATCGCGCCGATAATCCGGGTCGACAACCCCCAGGATGTCTGATGCACGTATTGGAGAGAATTATCCTTGGCCGCATACTGGATGCCAAAAGCCCGGGCAAAGCCGTCGCCGAAATTATGGCTGGTGCCGGACTGGAGCGCTTTGCCGTCGTGCATTAAAGCCTCAATGGTATAAGTAGCCTCTGCCCCGGCAAATTTTTCCTTGTCCGTCTTTTGCCCCCGCACTACCGGAACCGCCAGCACTTCCTCGCAAAAGTCCGCATACACATTTAACATCTGCTCGGTCCGTTCCTGGGCTTCTTCTGCCGTGGCATGGGCCGTATGGCCTTCCTGCCATAAAAACTCCCTGGACCTTAAAAACGGGCGGGTAGTCTTCTCCCACCGCACGACCGAACACCACTGGTTATATACTTTGGGCAAATCCCGGTAAGAGTGGATATCTTTGGCATAAAAGTCACAAAACAATGTTTCCGAAGTGGGGCGGACGCACATACGCTCCTGAAGTTCCTCCAAACCGCCGTGTGTAACCCAAGCCACTTCCGGGGCAAACCCTTCCACATGGTCCTTTTCCTTTTGAAGCAGGCCTTCCGGGATAAACAACGGCATATATACATTCTCCACCCCGGTTTCCTTAAACCGGCGGTCCAGTTCTTTCTGGATGTTTTCCCATAAGGCATATCCTGCCGGCTTAATCACCATGCATCCTTTCACGCTGGCATAGTCGCAAAGCTCTGCCTTCTTCACCACGTCTGTGTACCATTGGGCAAAATCCACATCCATAGACGTAATGGCTTCCACTAATTTTTTGTCGTTTGCCATGGCCATTCTCCTTTACCTGTCAGTCATTTTTAATAACAAAAAAAGCCTCCAGCCCTGTCATGCAGACAAGGGGCCGAATGGCTGATTGCTCGGCGGTACCATCCTCTTTCGCTTTTATGGGGCCCGGCCGCCCGTCACAAAAACTCGCTCAAACTCCGTTAACGCCGGAACCACGCCGCATTTCCATGCGGTAGCTCCAAGGCCGGTTGGGCTTTCAGGGACAGGGAAACCTTCCATCTATGGTTTCCTCTCTGTTCTGTATGTCAGCTTACGGATCCTCTTCGTCGCCTTGATTGATTCTACGTTATTTTTTCCGTTTTGTCAAGCATAACCAGCCTGCCGCCTGCCTGCGGGCAATCCGGCGCCGGGCGTTTTTTTGGTGCCTTTTCCCTCATTGGGCCGGCGCCCACTGTGCCTCACCCCGCGAAATCCTATTTCAGGCACGCTCCGGTTTGACTCCCCTAAGAATTTATGATATGATAAGATACGAAAAAAAATTACATCAACGGAGATAGATAAGAAATGAGCAATCAAAGCGTCATGGGGATTATCTGCTCGGATTATAAGCAGTTTTTCGATGCAGAAAAAAAAATTGCCGATTACATTATGGAAAACAAAAAGAGCGTGGTGGATATGACTGTGGCGGAACTGGCCCAGGCCAGCGATACCAGCGACGCCACCGTTTCCCGGTTTTGCCGGCGGTGTGGGTTTAAAGGCTTTCAGAGCTTGAAAATGGCCCTTGCCAAAGAAGTATTGGAAGAAGAGCGCAACAGCCTCCAAGTTTCCAACGAAATCAGGCGGGACAGCCTGCCCCAGTCCCTGCAGAACATCCTGGCCAACAAAATGGCGGAAATGACCGGCACCATTGGCATGATGGAACCCGACAATCTGGAAACCATCCTTCGGATCCTGGAAAACGCGGAAACCATCCAGTTCGCCGCCGTAGGGAACACCATCCCCGTGGCTATGGACGGGGCATTTAAATTCAACCAGCTGGGGCTGCGTTCGGTGTCCGGCAGTATTTGGGAGGCCCAAACCGCCTTTACCTACAACCTGTCCCCCCGGGACGTGGTAGTCGTCATTTCCAACTCCGGCACTTCCCGGCGGCTCTTAACCCTGGCCCAGGGGGCCCATGAAAACGGGGCCCGGGTTATCGTCATTACCAACAATGCCTCTTCCCCTTTGGCTAAGGCCAGCGACTACAAGATCATCACCGCAACCCGGGAAAAATTGCTGACCGGGGAATTCTGGTTTTCCCGGATCCCTTCCATGCTGGTAATCGAAACCCTGTACCTGCTATTATATGTCAGCAAAAAAGACGCCGTAGCCCACATCCGCCGGCATGAAGATGCCATCCGCCCGGACAAGCAGTAATCGCGCCACACCGGAAAACGCCAAAGGCCCGGCCGTACCAGAACCAGTTTTGTACGGCCAGGCCTTTGGCGTTTTCCGGCTATTATAAGAAATAAATTTTCTTAAAAAATATATTGACGAATTTATTATTTCATGTTATGATAAACCCATGATAAGAAATAAAATTTCTTATAAGAAACGGGAGGCGATAGAATTGATTTACACAATTACTTTTAACCCGGCTTTGGATTATGTCGTGTGGGTGGAAAACTTCACCCCGGGGGCCATCAACCGGACCGTGAAGGAAAGTATCTTTTACGGCGGCAAGGGGATCAACGTATCCGCCGTTTTAGCCAACCTGGGATATGCCAGCACGGCGCTGGGGTTCGTGGCCGGCTTTACCGGAGACGAGATTGAGCGGGGGGTAAAGGCCCTTGGCTTTTCCTCCGACTTTATCCGGGTGCAAAAGGGGATGTCCCGCATCAACATGAAATTAAAATCCGCCGGGGAAACCGAGGTCAACGGCATGGGCCCGGACATTGCCAAGGAAGACGTGGAAGAACTGTTTTGTAAACTGGAAGGCTTGAAAAAAGGGGACGTGCTGGTACTTTCCGGGAGTATCCCCGCTTCCATCGACAGCCGGATTTACGAATCCATCCTGGCCAGGCTGGACGGAAAAGGGGTTTTAGCCGTGGTAGACGCAGAAAAAGACCTGCTGCTCAATGTGTTAAAATTCCGTCCGTTTTTGATCAAACCCAACAACCACGAACTGGGGGACATGTTCGGCGTGGCTTTAAAAACACAAGATGACATCATCCGGTATGCCAAACGGCTGCAGCAGATGGGCGCCAGGAACGTGCTGGTATCCATGGCCGGCGACGGTGCACTGCTGCTTACGGAGTCCGGCCAGGCACATCAACAAGGGGTAGCCAAAGGCACGGTCAAAAATTCCGTGGGCGCCGGAGATTCCATGGTAGCCGGCTTCCTGGCCGGATATTTAGAAAACGGGGATTACGCCCACGCCCTGCGGTTGGGGACGGCAGCGGGGGGCGCCACCGCATTCTCTGACGGATTGGGGGAAAAGGAAGACATTATGCGGTTATATAAGACATTGGAAACATCCACCATTTAGAACAGGGGCGCCTTGCCCGCGAAAGCTATTGTAAAGAATTTCCAAAAAGGTAATAAGGCTGAAGAACCACCCGCCCTATGCCGCCGGAGATAACCGGGGAGTAAAGGCCGGCAGGCACAGACGGGCATCGAACCAAAAATCAGGAGGGAATACCATGAGGATCACGGAATTATTAAAAAAGGAAAGCATTGAGCTGGGCGTATCCGTAAATTCCAAAGACAGCGCAATCGACAAACTGGCCACGCTTATGGAAAAGGGCGGGCGCCTGAACAGCCGGGCCGGGTATATTGAAGGCATAAAGGCCCGGGAAGCCCAGGGGAGCACGGCGGTAGGCGACGGGATCGCCATCCCCCATGCCAAAGTAGCGGCCGTAAAAGAACCGGGGCTGGCGGCCGTCACCGTTCCGGCAGGCGTGGACTACGAAGCTTTTGACGGTTCGCTGGCCCATCTAATCTTTATGATCGCCGCGCCTGCAGAAGGCGCAGACGTACACCTGGAAGCCCTGGCCCGGCTGTCTACGCTTTTAATGGTGCCCGGCTTTAAAGACGACCTGATTGGCGCCTCCAGCAAAGAACAATTTTTGAAAGTGATCGACGACGCAGAAACTGCCAAATACGGCGCGCCGGAAAATGCCGCCCCCCGGACGCCTGGGGAAGCCACCGGCAAAGCCGGAGCCAGCCAGGCAAGCGGCAGCGGCTACCGTTTGTTGGCCGTGACCGCCTGCCCCACCGGCATCGCCCACACCTACATGGCAGCAGAAAACCTGGAAAGCACCGCCAAAAAAATGGGGATTTCCCTGAAAGCGGAAACCGACGGCTCCGGCGGGGCCCAAAACGTGCTGACCCCGGAAGAAATCCGGCAGGCTGAGGCCATTATCGTAGCCGCCGACCGGGAAATCGAGATGGCCCGTTTCGACGGGAAGCCCGTAGTCCAGGCCCCGGTTGCCGACGGCATCCACAAGGCGAAGGAACTGATAGAAAAAGCCGCTTCCGGCCAGGCCCCCGTCTACCGCCATACAGGAGGCCCAGAAGGAAGTTCCCCTTCCGCCGGAGCCGGCGACAGTGTGGGGAGGAAGATATACAAGCACCTGATGAACGGCGTTTCCCATATGCTTCCTTTTGTGATTGGGGGCGGCATTTTAATCGCACTGGCTTTCCTGTTTGACGATTATGCCATTGACCCGTCTAATTTTGGCAAAAACACCCCCTTGGCCGCCTATTTAAAGACCATAGGCGAGCAGGCGTTTGGCTTGATGCTCCCTGTGCTTTCCGGCTACATCGCCATGAGCATCGCCGACCGGCCCGGCCTGGCGGTAGGCTTCGTATCCGGCCTGGTGGCAAAAATGGGGATGACCTTTGCCGACCCGGCAGGCGGCGCGGTAAACGCCGGTTTCCTGGGGGCGCTGTTCGCCGGTTTCGCCGGCGGCTATCTGGTGGTAGGGCTAAAAAAACTGTTTTCCAAACTGCCCAAATCCCTGGAGGGGATTAAGCCTGTTTTGCTGTACCCGGTTTTAGGCATCCTGCTGGGCGCAGCCGCCACTACTTTCATCAACCCTTATATGGGGATTATCAACGACGGGCTGACCCAATTCCTCAACGGCATGGGCGGCGCAAGCCGGATTATCCTGGGCATGGTAGTCGGGTGCATGATGTCCATTGACATGGGCGGCCCCTTCAACAAAGCCGCTTATGTGTTTGGCACTGCACAACTGGCCGAAGGCAACTTTGAAGTCATGGCCGCCGTTATGGCCGGCGGGATGGTTCCCCCCGTGGCCATCGCCCTGTGCACTACCTTCTTCAAAAAGAAATTCACCAAAAAGGAGTGCCAGTCCGGCGTGGTCAACTATATTATGGGCCTGTCTTTCATCACCGAAGGGGCCATCCCCTTTGCGGCATCCGACCCGTTGCGCATCATCCCCTCCTGTGCCGTCGGCGCAGCCGTGGCAGGCGGCCTTTCCATGTTTTTCGGATGCACCCTCCGGGCGCCCCATGGCGGGATCTTCGTACTGCCTACCATCGGAAACCCCCTGGCCTATCTGGCAGCCGTATTGTCCGGGGCCATTGTAGGCGCATTGCTTTTAAGTGTGCTGAAAAAAAACCTTAGCGAGGAAGAACGGGGATAGGTAAGGGTTCGTTTTTGCAGGGTCCCCCGGCTGCGTAGGGCCGCTTCAGCGGCAAGGCCCCATTTCCCGCAGTGCGGCCCGCGCAGAACGTTTTGTCCCGTAAATCCCCTTTCCCTAATAACGCCCCCCTGGTGCGGCAACTGCCTGCACCAGGGGGGCGTTATTTCATTTAATCCCAAATGGTAGTGTAGCTTTCCGGGCATGCCGGGAATTCTCCACGGTTCCATTCCAGTCCAAAACGTTCAAATACTCTGTCGCTTACCAGAAAAGTACCGGCCTGTGTATCAATATGGTACCATTTCCCACCAACCTGCACAATGTTCCACTGATGGCTGGGGTTGATGGATGCCTCGTTGGCATGGACATAATAGCATGGAATATCTGCCGCGTCACATAAGGCTTTGAAACCCCTTGCATAGCCGGAACATTGGGCCTCCCCATAAACCAGGGCCCCCCACGCCGTGTTGGCCCGGTTCTGGGCCCAGGAAGCGGCATAAGTACAGTTCTTCTGCAGATAGTCATACAAGGCCTTAACTTTACCCATGTCGTCCATATCCGTTGTGATATGGCTGCCCACGATTTCCAAGGTTTTCTGGGCAACCGCATCCAGCTCCCCTTGATTGAGGGCCGGCCCATAGACGGAACGCCGGCCTGCGGTATAAGAATCCAGGTTTTTGTTCCGTACTTCATCCAGGGTAAGGGCTACGTTCTGCTTATGCCCTTCCACCCAGGCGCCGTCCGCCCCTACATAATATGCGCCAACATACTCATTGGCGGCCATCACGCCGGTGTCCTTAAAGAAATACCACTTTCCTCCGATTTCTTTCCACCCGCTGGTTACGTTCACCCCGTCCTGTTCATAATACCACTGGTTATCCTGTAGTTTCCAATCCGCAAAAGCCGTGGTGGCAAATGCCAGGGAAAAACTTGCCGCCAATACTGCCGTCCATCTTCTCATCATGATTTTTCCTCCATTTTGAAAAATTCCATTGCCTTAGAGTGCCTGATTGCCTTGGCATAGCCAGGATCGATGGCCTTTCTGCCTTTTTTATAGTCTATCCTATTTTTCGCAAAAATGGCCATGATCCTGACAGACGGCATGGTTTTTGGCACCAATGACCTGCCCCAAAAGATTAAAGCCCCAGGAAACCGGCACTTTTCGGGTCTGCCGCCTTTCCCTTCCTTTCCATGGCCCCGGCATTTAATCGTTATCCGGCAAAAGCTTAATCCGGATCATAACCTGCCGCACAAAGCCCCCTTCCGGCAGCTTAAGGTCCTCTGCATGGCTTTGAGGCGGCAGGTCCCCTTCTTCCTCCAGCTCTACGCAAATCCAGTTATAAGCCGCGTCCCGGGCTTCGTCCATGGCGTCTTCCAAATCCGGCCCGTCGGCCTCGCAGCACTCCAGGTCCGGAAACTCCACATGGTATCCTTTATCGTTTTTATGGGGTGTAAACACCGCCGGATAAGTAAATGTCATAGATATGCCTCCTATCTTCCCATTAGCCTGTCCCCGTTTTCTTTTAGCCAACGCTTCCTTTGCTGGTAATCCGGCAGGACAGACTCTACCAAATTCCAGAACCGTACCGAATGGTTCATCTCCCTCCGGTGGGCCAGCTCATGGACCACCACATAATCCAGCACCTCCCCCGGCGCCAAAATCAGCCGCCAGTTAAAGTTCAAATTCCCTTTGGCGCTGCAGCTGCCCCACCGGGTTTTCTGATCCTTAACGGCAACCCTCCCATAGCTCACCTGCATTTGCCGGGCATAATATTCTGCCCGGCGCTGCAATACCTGCCTGGCCAGCTCCCAGTGTTTTTGGTAATCCTCCTTTGTCCATTCCGGAAGGCGTTCCCGGTAATCTTTTTGCTCCCGAGCCCGGTTTTGCAGCTGGGCCTGGGTCCTGCGGATCCATTCCCGGTTCTTTTGCACGTATTCCTCCGCCGCCGCACGGCTGCAGCGGTTGGGCGCCCGCACGGTCACGCCCCCGTCCGGCGACACCTGGATCGCTATGGTTTTCCTGGAACTGCGGATTAAATTATATTCAATCGCATCTTTATTGCGCATCATTCAGCCTCCTCTATAAATATTCATAAAAAAGAAGAATTTTTTTATGTTTTCCCCACTTGTATTCCCTCCCTGATTTGTTATACTAATAGGAAAACAAGCAAGACAGAAAAGGAAGCGCCATGGATTTAGTGAATCAATTCATTAATAATTACAATAAGAAAATCCCTTTTTACGAAGCTGCCGGGCGGCTGGCCGCATCCCAGCTGGAATCTGCGTTGCAGTCTGCCGGGATTCGGGCCATGGTCACTTCCCGGGCCAAAAGCCCAGACCGGCTAAGGGCCAAAGTTACCCGCAGAAACGCCAAACGGGAAAACCCCTACAAAAACATGAGGGAAATTTATGAGGACATCGCCGATTTGTGCGGTATCCGGGTATCTTTATATTTCCCCGGCGACCGCAATAAAACCGGGGACCTGATCGGTGATTTATTCGACATCCAGAATATCCGCCATTTCCCGGAGCAGTCGGAACCCCCCACTTACAACCGGCGGTTTTCCGGTTACTGGGCCACCCATTACCGGGGGCTGCTGAAAATAGATTCCCTGGCCCACTCCCAGCAGCGCTACGCCTCCGCCCACCTGGAAATACAGGTAGCCTCCCTGTTGATGCACGCCTGGTCAGAAGTGGAGCATGACCTGGTATATAAGCCCCTCCAAGGCAACCTGTCCGAGGAAGAGCTGGCCATTATTGATGAGCTAAACGGCCTGGTCCTGTCCGGCGAAATTGCCTTAGAGCGCCTCCAAAGCGCCGGCAACAAGCGGATCCTCAACAAAAAGTCATCATTCGACAGCCAATACGACCTGGCCTCCTATTTATACAATTACCTAAGCAACAATTTCCGGAAAGAAGACGTGGAATTGCGCATGGGGGACATCGAACTGCTGTACAAGCTGATCAGCCGTCTGGAAATAAACAGCGTTAAGGCCATTGAGCCAATAATGAAATCCGTAAAATTCGAAAAAGATAAAAGGAACATTTCCCAACAAATTATTGACCAGGTAATTACCGGCGACGCCAAACATTATGAAACTTATCAGGAACTAAGGGCCGGCAGCCATGAAAATGAAGAAACCGCAGCGACGATCCGCAGTTTTTACGACAGCTGGGTCCCCCTGGAAAACCTGTTAAACCGGATCGCTTACCGCAATTCCCCTAAGCAGCGGGGCGCATTTAATATTAACACCCTAAAGCGGTTAAACCTGTTGGACCAGGAATCCATCAACCAAATCGCATCCCTGCGCAAACTGCGCAATATGCTGATCCATGATATTGAAATCCCGGATATGGATATTATCCGCAAAAGGACGGACAAGGCCCAGGAAATGCTGCAAAAGCTACAGGCCCAGTTCCCCTCCCTGTAACAAAGCCCCGCCACATGATTTCCCCTTTCGGCTTTTCCCATTATAGCAACCCTTTACCCAAAAAGCAATATCCTTGTCGCACGGTTGCCGTCCTCCCATACCGTTTCTGATGTGCCCGCCCCGTTTCAAAGCGGCACGTTTCCCGGCAGCCGGGAAAGGCCCTGGCAGGCAAACCGCCCGCCAGGGCCTTTCTCCTGCCCCGGACAAATGTTCTTCCGTTTCCGGATATGGCACCACACCCTTACCTGTCGTCGGCAGTAAAATGTTCCACCAAATCTTCAATCAGCAGCAACCCTACCGGCCCTAGAAACAGCCCTAAAACCCCGAAAAGCTGTAGACCGACATAAATGGAAATCAGCGTCTCCAATGGCGACAGCCCCACCTGGTCCCCCATCATTTTCGCCTCCAAAAATTCCCGGATTAAATAGCAGGCAAAATACAGGCCCAGCAGCACCAGGCCCCGCACCCACTTCCTTTTCACAAACTGGAGAACCGCCCAGGGGATTAATACAGTCCCTGTACCGAAAACAGGAAGGGCGTCCAGGATGCCTATGCCCACGCCGGCCAAAATGTAGTAAGGGTTTTTTAAAAACCACAGCCCCGCCGTACATACCACCGTAGTCAGGAGCATAATCACCCCCTGGGTTTTCAGATACGCATTGGCAACGATGGCGAGCCGGTGGCCGATAATGGAATACTCCTGGCGAAAAGCCGACCGGAGGCACCGTTTCTTCCACACCTCCATTTCCTGCAACGCCATCCCTATGGCCACCAAAAGGATCGTGGCCATTACCATGACCTTGATCCCCCACCGGAAAACGGAGACGGAATTCACCATTAAGTAAGGCATAGCCCCTTTTTTCAGGCTTTCCATAAAACCCTTTAGCATTTCCCGCATTAGAATCACCATACAATCGGGGTTCAGGCAAAAGCAGTCTTCTACCTGATGGCAAAGGGCCGTCAGCCATTGGTCGGCCTCTTCCACCCAATAGGGGATTTGTTCCAGGAACATCCCAGCCTCCAGGCACAATCTGCGCCCCCCAAAATAAAAGGCCCATGACAGCAAGGCAAAAACCACCAGCAACTCGGCCACCCCCACCAGCCCCACGGGAGGGCCCAAAACTTTTACGGCCCCTTCCCTTTGACAGGTAGGTTTTCCCCTGTGCCTCCGGTATACCTTGATTTGGCAGCGGCGGGCCAGCCAGGACGACGACGGGCGCAAAACCAGGGCCAGTGCCCATGCTGCTAAAAAAGGAACCACAAGCGGCAGCAGAAACCGGAACGTCCCATATACTGCGCCTGTGATTCCCAAAATAAATAAAATTTTCTTCAGTTTCTTATTCGGCTTACCCATGGACTCACCTATTTCTGATTTGTACTTCTTTTGTACAGGAAATATTCTGTCCCGGATAAACAAAATTATTCGCGGCTTTGAAAGCAGGTTCCGGAAATGCCACCCATTTATGGGCGCCAATGGCGAATTGGCTAAGCCATCCTTTTCAGCCAATAAAATCCATGTCCGTCTACCCGCACGCCGGAAGCCTTCATCACAGCCCCCGTCAGCAAGTCCTGGTATTCCCCGTCGCCCTCATCAATCCAGGCAACCCTCGGCTCCCCGCTAAAGTTGAACAGGCCGACCAGTTTTCCGTCCTTGCCCTCCCGGGCCAACCCCAGCACGGCGTTGTCCCAGGTTTCCAATGTCCAAAAGCCGGCCGAAGCATCAAAGGCCTTTTCCTGCCCCCGGATTTTTTCCAGCTGGTCCAGCCGCCCAAACAGTTTGCCCTGCACCGTATCCGGATGGCCGATGTTGTCCACTAGATTCCACTGGAATTTGCCACGGTGGATATAGCGGGAATCCGCCGCCTTGTTGGGGTCGTTTTTATAAGTATAGTCGTTGACCTGGCCAATCTCGTCCCCGCTGTAGAGCATAGGGATGCCCGATAAAAACAGCATGTAGGCATGGAGCATCACATCCATCTGGATGGCGGCGTCCATAGCTTCCTCGTCCTGCTCAAAGCCGGCCTTCTCCACGCCGCACATAGACGCAGTCGTGCCGCAGAACCGGGCGTCGCCGGTCACCAGGTCTTCATTGTACAATTCGCCCCGGCTTACGCTGTCCTGCCATTTTCCGGTAAAATAATCGTTTAAATATTTTTTATGGGGCACCTGGTACATCCCCCAGGACTCCAAAAGCGGGTAATCCAGCCCCCATCCAATATCGTCATGGCACCGCAGATAATTAAGGAAGGTATAGTCGGAAGGCAGGGAACTAATAATCTCCATCTGCCGTTTCAGCAGCCTCACGTCGCCGGTAGCCACCGTGTGCCAGGTAGTGGCCATGGTGGTTACGTTATAAAGCATATGGCATTCCGGCTTCTCCACCGTGCCAAAATATGGCGCTACCTTCTCCGGCTCCATAACCACCTCCCCAAGGAGCACAATCCCGGGGCACACAATCTCCCCGATCATGCGCATCATACGCACGATCGTATGGACCTGGGGCAAATTGCGGCAGTCCGTCCCCACCTGCTTCCAGATATAGGGCACCGCGTCAATCCGCAGTACGTCGATCCCGCGGTTGGCCAAATAGAGGAAATTGTACATCATCTCATTGAACACCACCGGGTTGCGGTAATTTAAATCCCACTGGTAGGGGTAGAACGAAGTCATAACAAACTCCTGCATATCCGGCAGGTAAGTAAAATTCCCCGGGGCCGTGGTGGGGAATACCTGGGGCACGGTTTTTTCATACATGGCAGGCATGGAATAATTGTCGAAGAAGAAATACCGGTTCTTGTACTCCTGTTTCCCGGCCCTGGCCTTCTTGGCCCACTTGTGGTCTTCCGAAGTATGGTTCATCACAAAATCCAGGCACAGGCTGACCCCCTGCTTATGGCACTGGTCTGCCAGCTTTTCCAGGTCTTCCATGGTTCCCAGCTTTTCCTGTACCTTCCGGAAATCCGCTACGGCGTAGCCGCCGTCCGACCGGCCTTCCACCGTGTCCAGCAGCGGCATCAGATGCACGTAATTTACGTTGCACCGCTTGATGTAATCCAGTTTTTTCCGTACCCCTTTCAAATCCCCGGCAAACTGGTCCACATACAGCATCATCCCCAACATGCCGTTTTTGCGGTACCAGCCGGGGTTCTTCTCCCTCTCCTGGTCCAGCTTTTTCAAGGGCAGGCTGCGCTCCTCGTAAAACTGCCGGAGGCGGCTTAGCAAATCGTCAAAAAAACCCTGGTTATCATACAATTCCATATACAGCCATTTCAGCTCGTCAATATGGCGCTCCAAACGTTCTTCAAAAATTTGATTCCCCTTTTTCATGGATTTACCCTCCCGTTTTTAATTTTTGGAAAACCCAAATTATATTGGCTTAATCATATCATTTTCTATTCGGCCCGTAAAGAGTAAACCTTTTCTTATATATGGCAAAATGTCGCCACCGGTTTTTGCCCTTCGGCAAGCCCCGGCCATAAGGCCCGGACTTGCCCTATGCGCCCACGGCCAAACATGTTTCAACAGCATAAATGGAATTTTGCAAATGCCCCCCCGGTGGGAGTCCGTTGGAAAACCATGGCCTCCCCGGTCAACGGATGGTTAAATGACAACCGGTGGGACGCCAGGGCAATGTTGCCCCCGCCCTTGCCCTCCCCGGCAAATGAAGGGTGGTATTTCCGGTCCCCCCACAAGGGCAGGCCATGGCCGGCCATCTGGACCCGGATCTGATGGTGCCTCCCCGTCCGCAGCGTAACCTCCAGCAAGGCCAGCCAACGATTATCCGTGTCTTGGGCCTTCTCCAATTCCCGAAACAGAAGTTCCGCCCTCTTTGCCCCTTTTACCCCCTTATCCACAATCCGCGACTGGTTCTGCCCCTTGTCTTTCAACAGGTAATCCACAAACTTATCCACATTTTGGGGTACTTTTCCACAAACTACAGCCAAATACTGTTTTTTCATAGAGCCGTTTTCGATCTGCCGGCTAAGGGCAGCAGCCGCCTTTTTGTCTTTTGCATAAACCATAATGCCACCCACCGGCTTATCCAGCCTGTGGATAACCCCTACATAAGGCTCTGCGCAGCCCGGGGAAAAATTGTGGATATGTCGGCGGATTTCGCTGACCATGTCCGCATTCAGCCCGCGGGCCGCCTGGGATTCCACACCCGCCGGTTTC
>Ga0224748_10071_pt1 | contig 21978 bp, 18 predicted proteins | sample LIM_F_Water_Neg_FD_182074 | JGI IMG/M metagenome (GOLD analysis project Ga0224748, IMG submission 182074) | Enriched cells from gastrointestinal tract of the lab mouse from Pacific Northwest National Laboratory (PNNL), Richland, Washington... | ecosystem: Host-associated > Mammals > Digestive...
TAGAAGTGTTATTTCTTACATTGCGACCATCACGCCAAGTAGCCCTAGAGCTTCCAAAGGATATTCTAAAACAGCAAAGAGAGACTTTGAATACGAACTCTATACTTTTTCTAATGTAAATGGAATCAATGTCAGAGGAAGATATACACCATAAAATAAAAATAAGCAGGGACAGAGAAAACTGTCTCTGCTTATATGAGGAATTGGCATGAAAAAGAGATATATGATTATTCTGATATGTTTAGCGTTTAGTCTAATAGGCTGTAGCAGACAGAAAATGAATAGGGATAGGACGGACTCAAATACAAGCAATAGATTATATATGCAGACATCAGGTAATGTGGGAAGTACAGAACAAAGATATTTTTTTCCGGCATCTTATTCGGAGCAAAGTGGAAAAATTAATATAAAGTGTAATCTGGAAGTGCCGCAGGAATTTGAAATGTATAATTTTCACATTCCCAAAGTCAAAGACTTGCGACAATACAATACTGGTAAAGCATATACATATTTTATAGAAGGAAAGGAAATTTTAGAAGAGCAAGTACAATTGAAAAATACGTATTATACATTGACTGATGGAAGTTCTATTGCGATTGGTGAATGTTTAAGTTACGACTTACCGGAAAGTGAAATATACCGTAGGATTATTCGATCTAGTGAACGTATGGCGCCACAGAGAGATTTTTCTTTCGGGACAGGTGATAGCTGTGTGACGAAGATTAAAGAACTGCTGGAGGGAATAAATTACCCAATAGAAGAATTTTCGTTTTCATGGTTTTCTACAAGTGGAAAAGAATATAGTATTCTGGAACAAAGAGCATATGAAGATAATGTAATAGGCTCCAAAGAGTTGAAATCTGGTGGTTGGACAGAGGATAATGATGCATACGAAATTTATGCATGGCAGATTTATGAAAATATTCCTATATTTCCACAGATAATGACCACAAATATGACAAGAGCGGTTGAGAGTTACCAACGAGCACCAATTTCTGCAGTCTATAATAAAAAAGGCCTGCTTACATTAATGGCAGAAGCGCCATATGAATTTGAATCGACTGAGGAAATTGCAGTTTTTAAATCATTTTCAGAAATTGCAAAAAATTTAATAAAAAAATATGAAAATCTATTGGATGATTGTTCGTATTCTGTTACGCGTGCAAAACTAGCCATACGGGTATACTTCGATAAAAAACAGCAATATCAGGCGGAACCCGTTTGGTATTTTGAAGTATATGATAATGAACTTAATATGGAAATTGCGATGTTTAACGCCATAACAGGAAAGGAAATCTACTTACGGTAGAATACGTAAAGGAATAAGAAGATGAGGGCATTGAGATATTTGAAAAAATATGTATTGACAGATATAGATAGATGGTTTCGAAGCTATACATGGTGTATTGGTGTAATAGGAGTTATGGCATCTTTATTTTTTTCTTTGGATCGACGTGGGCTGATAGAAGATGTAGTGCTTACATACGGTTTTTCAACGAGTATGACAGGGGCATTATTATCATATGTTTTTTGCGCGTTCTCATTTGCAACTGTCTATATTGAGGACATAGAACATAAATATATTCGATATAGCACTATAAGAGGAAGTCTGAAGAGTTATGTTTTTTCTAAAACAGTAGTAATTTATTTGAGCTCTATTGTGATTATGTTTATAGGGACACTTATGTTTTTGCTGTTGTGCCGTACACAGCTTCCATGGGCGGCATATAATCCATATGATCAAAATTCATATGGTGTGGAGCTTGCTGGATGCTATGCTATGTTCTTTAAAAAGAAATGGTACTTGTTATATTGTTTATTGTGCTCACTGCATATGGGAGTTATTGCTGGCGCTCTGTCAAATATTGCGTCAATGTGTTCCGTATTTATATCTAACAGAGCATTAGTGTTAGCAATTCCAATACTAATATTTCGGATATTTACTTCTGTAGGCTTTGGGCCAAATGGATTTTGCAATATTTATGCATTATATGCTGATTATAAATTTTTTAAACAAGACATGTTTGATCTGCTTTTTGTGGTACTTCTTTCTGCTATTTTATCATTGATATCTGCATTTGGAAGTTATTTTGGACTTAAAGAAAAATTGTAGGGAGAGAAAGATGAAAATAATTCGGTATATTGGAAAAACGGCGATAACAAAAATTTTTAATAGTAAAATCTGTATTTTCTTTTTTGTTTTTTTGATATATGCATGGAGTTTTGAAAGACCTTACTTACAGTTTATAAGTGAAAAAGGATATCATATTTCATGGTGTATATTTCCATTTTGTATGACATCTTATAGTATTCTTTCTTTTTTTTATTTTGGGGTAATATTTATAAATTCTGATGTGCCTTTTATGCAACAGACAAACATGTACCATGTAATCCGGATGGGAAGGAAACAGTGGGTTTTGGGACAGATTGGAGGAATTTTAATCAGATCTGTTTTTCTTACTGTAATCTCTATAATTGTTTCTGTTTTACCGGTTATCGGTCATATTGAGTTCTCAAATAATTGGGGAAAAGTAATATATACACTTGCGTCTAGTAGACATATGGAAAAGTTTTATATGGAAAATGATGTTGAATTTATATTTCCATACGAGGCGCTTCAAGATTTTAATCCGTTGGAACTCATGGGATTAGTACTGTTATTATGTATACTGATTCTTACTTTCCTGGGAATAGCAATGTTTATGTTGAGCCTTTTTGGAGGAAAACTATGGGCTGTTCTGGGTGGTTTTTTTATTGTTTCCCTATTATTTTTTGTAGAAAATACTCCTGGATATAATCGCATTACAATTGCTCGTTTTGTGCCAGTCTATTGGTTGGAATTGGCTTTATCTTCAACACCAAGCAGCGGATATTACCGTATGCCATCAGTAACTTATATGTTGATATTTCTTATATTATCCATTTTGGCAATTTCACTTATTATATGTCGGAAAATAAACTGTATTGAGCTTAACTGGGAAAACGAAGATGTATAGAAGTGGATTAAAATTCTGTTTAAATGTATCTGTGGTTTCTTTTACTGTACCAGCGGTGAAATCCTGGTTGACGGGAAACGGATAGGAAAAGATTTGGATATACTTACTGATGCCGGTATAATTATTGAAGAACCAGGATTTTTGAAATATTGGAATGGATTCCAAAATTTAAAATTTCTATATACAATCCGTAATCGAAACTGTAAAGGGCATCTATTTTCTATATTGAGAAAAGTGGGGCTTGATCCGAATAACAAGATGCCAGTGGGCAAGTATTCCCTTGGCATGCGCCAACGTCTGGCAATAGCACAGGCGATTATGGAGGATCCCTCTGTTTTATTATTAGACGAACCTATGAATGGGTTGGATAAAAATGGAATTAATGAAATGCGTGAACTCTTTTCTCAAATGAGAGATGAAGGAAAAATGATCCTTCTGGCTAGCCATAACAGAGAAGATATAAATATTCTTTGCGATGAAGTATACGAAATGGTAAATGGAACCTTAATTAAAGAATAGTCTGAAATTAAATTGAACTGGTAAGGTGAAAAGAGGTGTAAGCATGTTAAAAAAAATAGAAAGTATAATACTATCTTGGGTGATCATTATTGCTGTATGTTCATGTTCAATAAAAGATGAAGGTAAGATGGAAAATGAAGGCGAAAAGAAAAATGTTGAAAATGTATCAGATGAAGAAGCATCATGGCTGAATACAGAGCTTAGTCTACCGGATGGAGTGGAATTTGTTAATTCATTAAACTATCTTCTGGATGGAACTTTACGAATTGCCACGGCAGGTCAGGATGCTGCCGTCTGGGATAGCCAGAATGAAGGAGGAGGCTGGGAAAAGCCAGACGCTGATATGAGTCTGACATCAGACTATGGATATCATTATTCCTCTGAAGGAATGCTCTATGTGTATGATGATGAAAAACTGGTACTATCGCCGGCGGATGGGTCAGAAATGAAAACAATCAGTATAAATGATGGAGAACAATTTATCAGTACTGCGATATCAAATAATATACTGGCGGTTTTAGTTCAAAATATGAATAGTATGCAGCTGCATGTAGAGATATATGATTTACAAACAATGGAATACAGGAGCCTGGATGATTTGGAACTTTCAGAATACTTAAGCAATTCGAAATCAGATGTGGGGAATGTTGCTTTAAACAGCACGGGGGAAATACTGTATATAGCTATAGACGGCAAAGGAATAGGACGGTATGACTTGAAACGGAACCAATATAGTTACTTGATAGAGCAGGATTTATTTCAAAATTTGACAAATTCAGAACAAAAGGAAGGATTAAATCATGAAGCGGAAATTTGTACTGGATTTGCAGTAGATGATACAGAAAAAAAATAGTTCTCTGTATGTTAAATATGATAAAAAATCAATCAAAGCTATATTTGTGTGAATGGGGGATACCGGAAGACAAGGAACGGGCATCAAAAGATAAACTGCGGGTTTATAGCTTGAAAAAGCATGGAGAAATTCAGCAGGCTGTTTCGCTTTTTCAAGAAAAGTGTCCGGAATTAGAAGTTACTTTTGAAGTGGGATATACTGGAGAAGATGGAGTGGAGCTGTCAGATGCAATACGGACATTGAATACGGAACTGATGTCGGGAAATGGGCCGGATATTTTGGTCTTAGATGGATTACCGGCAGACAGTTACATTGAGAAAGGTATTCTTGAGGATATTACCAGTATCGTAGACCAGGAGAAAGAAAATATTTTTTATAATATCATTTCTGCCTATAATAAAAAAGAAAGTATTTATCAGATCCCAACAACCTTCAGTGTGCCAATTATCTTGGGTGATGCAGAAGTTATAGATGCAAAAAACAGAAAAGAATTGATGGATATTTTGGAAAAAAAAGCAGTTACTGGACTTCCGTTTATCACTCCGGAAAATTTTGCGGAAACCGCTGTTGACCTGTTTATTACATCAGATATTTTGGAAGGAACAATAGACGAGGCAAAACTGTCAGACTTTTACCGTGATTTGAAACAGATTGCAAAACAAAGTTTTCCAGACAATGAAATTGATACATCTGAGGAATTTAGTCGGATGACATACTGGGCAGAGGAGTATCCTTATATAGGATTTAATCCGGAAATGGATATTTTCCTGGGAAATGCACAGGTAGGAATTGACAAAATCTCCAGTTTTGAAACATATATGGAAGTGCTTTCAGTATGTAGTGAAAAAGATCTGTCATACCAGTATCTGAATAGAGAGAAAGGGAATTATTTTATAGCGGAAGCTGTGCTTGGAATAAATTGTACCGGAAAATACAGGGATGACGCAAAACAATTTCTGCGATATTATCTGTCGGGTGAAGCGCAGAGTGCGATGTCATATACAGGATTTTCTATTATCCGAGATATGATGAAAGATTCAAAGTATGTGTCGGAAAACGGTGAATTTGTGGGAAGCAAAACCAGAGATGAAAACTTAGATAAGGGGTTAAACCTATACAAAGTGACACCTTCCAAATTGCAGGGGTTGATTGATTTTTTTGAAGGATTGAATACTCCGGTAAAGGACGATGCAGTAGTGTTGCAGAAGGTAATGGAGCAGGCAGATGCCTGTTTGTTTGAAGGAAAAGATCCGGAAAGCTCGGCAAGGGATGCATGCAGTGAGATAAATTTATACTTAAATGAATAAAATGCTTGTATAAATTTTTGTGTCGAAAAGAGTAGTTTTTTGGCGGGTAAATTATCAGGAGATATAAACAGATGCTTTTGAATAAAAATCATGAGAGAAGCCGGGAACGCTGGGGCCTGCTCTTCGTCCTTCCCAGCCTGACGGGAGTGCTGGCGTTTTATGTGATCCCTTATCTGGATGTGGTCCGCAGGGCCTTTGCCCGGACTCTGACCGGGGAATTTGCAGGGGTATCGAACTTTTGCCAGGTGCTGGAGAATCCGGCGTTCCGTCTTGCGTCGGCGAATACGGCGAAAATGATGGGGGTCAGTGTTCCGATCTTAGTTGTATGCTCGCTGATGCTGGCAGTGCCTCTGCAGAAGGGAATCCAGGGGGGCCGGTGGTTTAAGAGCGGGCTGTTGATCCCCATGGCCGTTCCAGTGGCGTCGGTGGTGCTGCTCTGGCAGTGCATCTTCGCAAAGCAGGGATTTCTGAACGGGATTTTGAATCTGTTTGGGATTCCGGGGACGGACTGGATGAATACGGAGTATGCCTTCGGCGTTCTGGTATTCAGCTATGTGTGGAAGAACCTGGGGTACAGCGTCATCCTGTGGATCGCCGCCCTGGAAGGGATTCCGGCGGAGATCAACGAAGCGGCGCGGATCGATGGAGCAGGGGAATGGGTCATATTCTTACGGATTACGGTCCCCAACCTGTTTTCTGCGTTTTTTACGATCACAGTGCTGTCACTGATCAATTCCTTCAAGGTATTCCGGGAGGCGTACCTGGTGGCAGGAGACTATCCGGATGAGAGCATCTATATGCTGCAGCATCTGTTCAACAACTGGTACCGGAACCTGGATGTGGATAAGATGGCGGCAGGCGCGGTACTCAGCGGTACGGTACTGTTTGTGCTGGTGTGTCTCTTCTGGAGAAGATGGGAAGGAAACGCGGCGGATATATGAGAGGGATGCTTTTTTAGAGAAGACCGGGAGGAAAATGGATCAGATGCAAAAGCATGGAAAGCGTGCAGGAGTAAAGCAGAAAAGGAATGTGGTTTTGCCATTTTTTATGGGGGCGCTGGCTTTTATCTGCTGTTATCCGATCCTGTTTTTAATGACAGGGTCATTGATGGGACAGGGGGAGGCGGCGGAAAATCTCAGGCCGGTGTTCTCAGGCGCGGAGGGCTTCGCGTCCTGGTCTGTGCTTCCGTTTCAGCCCACACTTCGCTCCTATGTGGAGCTGATTTTTGATACGCCGGATTTCTTTGTGATGTTCTGGAATTCCATGAAGATCACGGGAGGGATACTGTTGGGGCAGGTGGTGTTCGGCATCCCGGCGGCCTGGGGCTTTGCCAGATACCGATTCCGTTTTCGGCGGAGCCTGTTCTTTTTATATATCGTCATGATGATGATGCCGTTTCAGGTGATGATGCTTTCGGATTATCTCGTGATCCGGCGGATGGGGCTCATGGATACGATGGCGGCAATCATCCTTCCGGGAATTTTTTCCACCCTTCCGGTGTTCATCATCTGCCAGTTTTTTAAGGAAATACCGGAGGAATTGCTGGAAGCGGCGCGCATCGACGGCGCGGGAGAAGGGAATATTTTTTTCCAGATCGGACTGCCCCTCGGTAAGGCCGGGATCATCTCGGCGCTGGTGCTGCAGTTCCTGGAATGCTGGAATATGCTGGAGCAGCCTATGGCATTTTTAAAGACACCGTCGTTGTGGCCGCTGTCCCTGTTCCAGCCCCAGATCACGGCGGAGACAGCGGGGGCCGCGTTTGCGGCATCGGTATTGGCGCTGCTTCCGGCCATCTGGGTATTTTTGGCCGGGCACGAATTTTTGGAGCAGGGGATACAGGCGTATTGCGGGAATGTGTGAGGTGGAAGAGATGAAACAGAGGATGATGAAGGCAGGAATTTTACTCTTGGGATTGATGATCGTATTTACCATGATTTCCAGAACTGCCTATAATATAAGTACCGCCGAGGTTTCTACGAAAAAACCGGAGCCTCAGACATTTACCCCGGATGTCTCGGCCAGGGGGACTGTGGTCGGCCGGGAGGAGATCGCTGTCTCTACGGTGGAAAGCCTGCGGGTGGGATCTGTGCATGTCATGGAAGGGCAGGCAGTGGAGGCCGGACAGATCCTGTTCGAAGTGGACCAGCAGGACCTGATGGAAAAGATGAAAGAGAAGCAGCAGGAATTGTATTCTCTCGACTTGCAGATCCGCGGGGCGGCGGAGTCGGCGGCGATTTCAGAGAAAAGCCGGCAGCTGACATTGTCTCAGGTGCAGGAGGATTATAACCGGACCGCAGCCAGAGAAAATGAGACGGTGAATGCGGCACTGGCCGAGCTGCAGCAGGCGCAGGAAGCATATCAGAATTTTATCGCAGGCTCCGGGACAGGAGCGGGTCAGGCGGCTTCCGGCCAGTCAGGCGCAGGTCGGATGGATTTCGGCCAGCCGGTGGGCCAGACGGATTCCATTGAGCAGGGTGGAGGCCCGACAGGCGCAGGTCAGCCGGATTCAGGTCAACCAGATATCGGCCAGCCGGATTCAGGTCAGCCAGATATCGGCCAGCCGGATTTCTCGCAGCCGGATATTGGGCAAACGGGTCAGGATCAATCCGGCTTTGATCAGATGGCTTCCGGTCAGACAGCGGAGGGGCTCCTTGCCGTGATACAGGAGAAGCAGGCGGCATATGACCAGGCGGTGAAAAACCGGGATGAGTCCTTATACCAGGCACAAAAAGCACTGGATTCGGCGAATCTGGAAACGGCAAAGGATTATTCTGTGGAACAGAGCCAGATTACCCGGGGGCAGAAGGAGGCGGAGATTGCCAGGCTGCAGGCGCTGGTCGATACTCAGGGACAAGTGGCGGCCCCGGCAAAAGGAATGGTGACGGAAGTCGGCATAAAAGCAGGAAGTACGACGACAGGCGGGGGTGATATCCTGCTGTCGGATCTTTCCGGCGGGGCAAGCCTGACTGTGTCTTTCCCCGAGGAAATGAGAAAATATATCCGGGAGGGGACTCAGGCGGTGGTTACAGCAGAAAACCCTCTGCCCGGACAGCAGGCCGCAACAGAGCGGGTGACGATTCAGACCATAGCGGACAGCGGCATTTCCGGCAATGGGACATCCGGCATGGAGGCAGGCGCGGCATCTCAAGCACAGTCAGGAAGCAGCTTTACGGTGACGGTTCATGTATCCTCGGATCATTTTTCGGCAGGGGAGTCGGCAGCCTTGAAGGTGGAAGCACAGGTAAGTGATTATGCGGCCTGTGTTCCGACAGAGGCCCTTCATCTGATGTCAGGAAACCAGTATTATGTCAATGTGGCCGAGAAAAAGTCTACGATCCTGGGGGAAGAATGGGTGGTACGCCAGGTCAGTGTGGAGCTGCTGGAAAAGAACGAAAAATACGCGGCGGTGGAAGGAATTTCATCCGAGCAGGAGGTTGTAACGGAATCCTCCCGTACCTTGGAGGAGGGAAGCAGGGTGAAGGTGAACCATGAAATGGATTGAAGCTGTGGACAGGAAAAAATGGAGAGGGCGGTGTCTGCTCTTCTTCCTGGGAGCCGTAACTCTGCTGTCCTTTGCGAAGGGAGTACGCCATGCGGAGCTTGTAAAAGCACATGCTTCCAAATTGGATTTTGCGGCATCCGGAGAGCTGGGGACATTGGATTACGCAGGCGCTAAGTCTGCATGGGAAGAGAATCAGAAGCGGGATCATCCGCTGGAATACGTGAACTGGACACAGGCGGACGGGGGGCAGGTCTCTGCGCCCGCTCTTGGAACATCGGAAGAATGTGACGCGTTAATCCTCTGCGGCCGCTCAGATCTGCTGTTTCCGGGTTATGCCGTGCTGGACGCGGAGGCTCAGTACGGATGCCTGCTCAGCAGCGCATTGTCGGGGAAGCTGTTTGGAGGAAAAGACACGCAGGGACTCATGGTAGAGATACAGGGCAGAAAGTTGGAAGTTCTGGACGTAGTAGACAGTGAGGAGGTATTTCTGGTCTATGAAGCCGGGGAACAAGACTTGTGTACCTTCGACCGCGCGGCGGTGAACTGCGTCTCGGGAGAGATCGGTAAAACAGAAGAAAGGTATCAGCAGTTATGCGGAAGCTGGGAACGGATGGAGAGCAGGGTGCTTGTCTGGATCACTCAGGGCGTTTGCTTTCTGATTCCCTGCATCCTGTGGATATTTTTGATGCGCTATTGCGCGGAAATGTCACGGATGGAACGGGCGGACAGGGTAGAAAAAAGAATATGGAGATCACTGCTGTATCTGTTGCTGGCAGGAGGGGTCCTGCTGCTGATCAAAATGGTGCGGATTCCGGAAGATATGATTCCTGCAAAATGGTCGGAATTTGATTTCTGGATGGAATATGGGAAGAGGCTGGGCGCAGCGTGCCAGGTTTTGCTCCGGTCTGAGAAGAGGATACCGGATATTCCGATGATGAAGGAATTTGCGGGAGCACTGCAGTGGGCAGCGGCTGCAGTGGCAGGAGAGGTGGTATTTTGTATAAAATTTGAAAATGTGTAAATCGAGACTTATAAAAATCTTGTTTTCGTGATATAATACACTCATAAAAATCTTGATTTCGTGAATCGGTGTGGCATAAGGAAAGGACTGATACCGTTATGAAACGAAAAATATATGCGGAGATGCTGAAATGGAAGCAGGAGAGCGCCCGGAAAACCGCCCTTTTGATCGACGGCGCGCGCCGTGTCGGAAAAAGCTATATCGCGGAAGCATTTGCAAAAAATGAATACAGGTCATATCTTATGATCGACTTCAACAATGTCAGCAGCGATGTAAAGGATCTGTTTTACAATTATCTGAATGACCTGGATACATTTTTTATGTATTTGTCAGGATATTATAATGTGAAATTATATCCCGGGGAGTCTCTGATTATTTTTGATGAGGTACAGCAGCTCCCGAGGGCGCGGGCCGCCTTGAAATATCTGGTTGCCGACGGCAGGTTTGATTATATGGAGACCGGATCTCTGATGTCCATCCGGAAAAATGTAACGGATATTGTAATTCCGTCGGAGGAGCGGCATATCAAAATGTACCCGATGGATTTTGAGGAATTTCTGTGGGCGATGGGAAATGAAGTTTTGATGGATATGATCCGAAAATGCTTTGATACCAGGAAGATGATGGGACAGCTCCTGCATAGAAAGGCGATGGATTATTTTCGTCAATATCTGATCGTTGGGGGAATGCCTCAGGCAGTCGGAGAGTACGTATCCTCCCGTGATTTTGACCGGGTGGACGCAGTGAAGCGGGATATCCTGACGCTTTATCGGGCGGATATCGCAAAGCACGCGGAAGGGTATGTTCAGAAGGTCAGCAGCATTTTTGATGAAATCCCGGCGCAATTGCAGAAGCATGAAAAAAAGTTCCGCCTTTCCGCTATCAAAAAGGATGCCCGTTTCAGAGACTACGAGGACGCGCTTTTCTGGCTGGATGACGCGATGATCGTAAACACCTGCTTTTGCTCTGCCGAACCCAATATTGGATTGAAGCTGAATATGGATCGGCTGACATTGAAGTGCTATATGGCAGATACCGGGCTGCTGATCAGCCATGCCTTTGATGAAAATGGTCTGGTATCCGAGGAAATATACAAAAAGCTGCTTTTTGATAAGCTGGAGGTCAACAAGGGCATGATTATGGAAAATATTGTTGCACAGATGCTCGCCGCATCCGGCCATAAGCTGTATTTTTATTCCAACCCCGACAGAAACGATGCAGATTCCCGGATGGAAATCGATTTTTTGCTTGCTAAGAGTAAGATCAGCAGCAGGCACAATATATCACCGATAGAGGTGAAGTCCGGAAAGAACTATACGCTGTCGTCACTTCGGAAGTTTATGAAAAAATACCATGAACAGCTCTATACCCCATATGTGATCCATACGCTGGATCTGAAGGAAGCGGAGGGCGTCGTATATCTGCCGGTTTACATGACGCCATTATTATGATTGTATAAAGCCCGCCGCACGGGGAGGTGAGTTGTAAAGACTCTCTTCGTTTTAGACAGCATAGTAATCCGTGTAAGTTTCATCTTTCAAGTACAAATCATTTCTCAAAGGCTGCCATATGACAGCTTGTTCAAGTGCGCTATTTATTCCCGCGAAGCAAAGTTTTTAATAAATTTATGAAAAGTTGTTTTTTTCTCACTTTGGATTGTTATATATAACAGATGCATCATAAAAAGGGGGTGGATCTTGCATGTCTGCCGGCAATTTACGGAACCGCATTTTGTACAAGGACGGATATCTGGAAAAATTAATCACAGACAACTATGAGCCCATATACAAATACTGCTGCCGTCATCTGAACCAGCGCCAGGCAGCGGAGGGCAGCTCAGGGGCAGGCTGGATTTGTAGTGCAGAATCATCGATGAAAAGCAGATACGGCAAATCAAGAAAGGAGCAAAGCAATGAAAACCGAAAATTAAAAAGATATCTGGCATCCGTCCAGATCCCGGGATACAGCCCGCAGGGACTCCAGGAAACCATTGCCAGGGCCGGGGAGATCCAGTTTTTCCCGGAAAAACAGAGAATGACAAACCTGCAGTTTTTCCGAAATCAGCTCCGTTTTATCGGGAAAGAATTTTGGGGAATGAAATTTATATTTACCGGGATCTTCCTCTATCTGATCCTGTCGGGATTGGCGGAACCGGACAGTTGGATCATGACCGCCGCAGCCATATCCGGTCCCATCGTGTTCATGGCGGATGCAAATATTCTCTGCGATATTTTCTGGCCGGGCATGCTGGAACTGCAGATGACGGCAAAGCATTCCCTGCGGAAAGTCCTGATCTGCCGTATGCTGGTATCCGGAATCGCGGATTTCCTGATCCTTGCCTGTGCGGCGTCGGCGTTCACCCTGGCAAAAGGGATCTATCTGCGGCAGACTTTGCTGTATATGGTGGTTCCCTATAACCTGATGTGCTTTGGATGCCTGGCAGTCTTAAACCGCAGGATTGAGGAAAACACCATGCTTTACTGCATGACCTGGGGAATCCTTCTGACCTTTGCGATCATCCTTTCAAAATCGGCGGGGATTCCGTTGTTTGAGGTAAGGTATACGGGGAACTGGCTGTTTTTCGGGGGGATCTCGGCGCTGGGAGCAATATGGGAAATGAAAAGATTATGGAAATTCGGAGGAGGAAACGTAGATGAAGTTAGCGTTGGAACGTTTGTCTAAACAATTTAAAAACAAGATTGCCGTGGAGGACGTCAGCACGGTACTGACAGAAGGAATCTATGGATTTCTGGGAGCCAACGGCGCAGGAAAAACCACATTGATCCAGATGATCTGCGGAATCGTGGAGCCTACGGCGGGAGAGGTGAAGCTGGATGGGAAAAATACGATCAGCATGGGGGAGGACTTTCGGGATCTGCTCGGTTATCTGCCCCAGGAATTTGGCTATACCCCCGGATTTACGGCAAAGGATTTCATGCTTTACATTTCTTCGATCAAGGGCCTGGAACCGAGATTCGCAAGGAAACGGACGGAGGAACTTCTGCGGCTGGTCAATCTGGAGGATGAGGCAAACCACAAGGTACGGACATTTTCCGGGGGAATGAAGAGGAGGCTGGGGATCGCCCAGGCGCTTCTCAACGATCCCAGAATACTGATTCTGGACGAGCCCACGGCAGGGCTGGACCCTAAAGAACGGGTGTATTTCCGGAATCTGATCTCGGGGATGTCGAGAGACAGGATCATCATCATTTCCACCCATATCGTATCGGACATCGAATACATTTCCGACAGGATTCTGGTTATGAAAAAGGGCAGATTCATTCTGGACGGGCCTGCGGAGGAACTGGTGCGGGAAGTAGACGGAGGGGTCTGGGAATGCGCGGTGCCCCGGAAGGAATGGCCGGAGTTCGAACAGGAGCAGTGCATTGTCAATGCGCATAACCGGGATCATGTGGTGGAGGCCAGGGTGGTATCCCGGAAGATGCCCTGCGAGGGAGCGAGGATGGTGGAACCCACACTGGAAGATCTGTATCTGGAATATTTTGGGGACGAATTATAAATCCGGATGCACTTTAGAGTATCCAACTATACAGGTAAATGTTTTTGGAATGAATGATAGCAGTGACTGCGGGCACCCGGTCAGGGTGTGACAGTAACTGATCATATGAAGAAGGGAAAGGAAATTCGTATGGGTGGAATGATTTGGTATGAATGGAAAAAAATATGGGGCAGCAGGCTGACGCAGCTTTCTGTCCTGGGATGCGCGCTGTTTTTTCTTTTTGGTGCATGGTCAAATGTCTCTCAGATATTTGCGGAGGACGAACAGGGAAATATGGTGACCGGAATCCAGGCCGAGGAGATTTTAAAGCAGGTGCAGAAATACCAGGTGCTGACACAGGAACATATAGAAGGGATCATGCAGGAATATCTGGATGAGGCCGAACGCATCTATGAGGAAGAGGACGATCCGGAAGCCGCGTCGGATCTGGTTCGGAAGACGGTCTACATGCCGCGGAAAGATTTGTATGACCTGATTGCGCGTGCTTACGACAATTGGGCAGGAACGGAAACCATCGCTGTTTTTCAGGAGAACCTGGGCAGAGATTTTTACCAGGCACGCCGGGAAGCAGGTAAAGCGTACACTGCCCGTCTGGAGAGTCTGGGAGTGGTCACGGCAGAGGAGGCGGCATATTGGAACGCGCGCAATGCATCGGTGGAGGAATATTCCTATGGATACCGGAAAGGATGGGAATGCGTGTTGAATTATATGCCTTGGGGAATCCTGATCATGATGATCGTCTGCGTAGGGACGGCCCCTGTATTTGCAGGCGAGTACCAGTCAAAATGTGATTCCCTGTTTCTCTGCATGAAATACGGTAAGAACAGGCTGCCTATGGCAAAAATCATCGCGGCCTGGCTGTATGCAAGCCTGGTCTATCTGGGAATTACGCTCCTTTGTTCAGGCGTGATCCTGTTCTTTCTCGGAGCACAGGGCTGGGAACTGCCGGTACAGCTTTGGAGGGCGGATTCCGCTCCGGCGAGCTACAATGTGACGTTTGGCCAGGCGTTTCTGCTGGAGCTGCTGCTGGGGTATGTGCTGACATTGAGCATCATGGCAGTGACGCTGTGGATGTCGTCGGTATTTAAAAATCCATATGGGGTGATTGTTGCGGCGTTTCTGCTGCTGATTGTCCCGACATTTTTATTGCTGGCAGGGCAGGGATATGTGCTGTACCACATCCTTTCGCTGCTTCCTGCTAAGATTATGGATTTCACTTTTTTTGACTATACGGCCTATTCTGTGGGCGGGAAGGTATTGAGCTGCCTGTCTGCGGATCTGATCGTAAACGGGGCGGCGGCGGTGCTGTTTTCCGCGGCAGGATATGGGATGTTCCGGAGGCATCAGGTGAATCAATAGACGGAGCTGCGGGTACTGCTTAACACAGCCTGAAAAACAGGCTGCGAAAAAAGGTTCATCCTGAATTTTTCAAAAACTTGATTGGGGAATTGTATAAAAGAAATCCTTGTGCCATAATAGAAGCAAAGGAGAACCTGCCATGCATATTTTAATCATAGAAGATGAACCTGCCATCCGCCAGGAACTGAAACTGCTTCTCGAAAACGCTCTGTACCAGGTGACTGCGTTGGAGGATTTTGAGGATGCGGCAAAAGAAGCGCTGGCTCTCGATCCGGATCTGGTGCTGCTGGATCTGAACCTGCCGGGAGAGTCCGGCTTTGATATCTGTACCAGGATACGCTTTGCATCGGAAGTCCCGATCATTTTTGTGACCAGCAGGACCGATTCCATGGACGAACTGACCGGGCTGATGAAGGGCGGGGACGACTATATCACAAAGCCTTTTCAGGCGCCGATCCTGCTGGCCCACATAGCGGCGGTTTTAAAACGTACCGCCCGGGGCGGTGCGGAATTGTCAAAACTGACACACAAAGAGGCAGAGCTGGATATCGCCCGGGGAAGCATTTCTTACAGGGGGCAGACTGTGGAGCTGACAAAAAATGAATTAAAGATTATGCACTGTCTGTTCCTGAACAAAGAAAAAATTGTATCCCGGGCGAATCTGATCGAGTACCTCTGGGACAATCAGGTTTTTATTGACGACAATACATTAAGCGTCAATATAACCCGAATCCGTACAAAACTGGAGCCGGTCGGGCTGCATGATTTTATTGGGACGAAGAGAGGGCTCGGATATTATATATGATCCGCGGATGTGCAGGGAAAAACTTCTAAAAAGCATACGGGAGAGAGGAGTACCGCATATGAAAGAAGAGTCAGACGCTGCAAAGAAACTGCGCTGCGGCGGGGAAGGACATCTGTCGTTCTGTACATTTTTAAAGGACAAGATCCTGCTTTTCTTACTGCACATATCCTGTATGCTGGTGCTTGCCGGCTTCCTTCTACTTACGGGGTATGCCTGGGATTACTGTGCCCTGATCCTGATCTGCTGGTTTCTGGTGGCTGCTGCATGGACGCTCTGCGAATATCATGAACGGAGAAATTACTTTTTCCGGATCGGAGAGGTACTGGACAAGGTAGACCAGAGATTCCTTTTAGGCGAGCTGATGCCGGAGTCTCCCCGGATCGAGGACAGGCTGTACCGTGAGATGATCCGCAAATCCAACAAATCCGTCATCGAACGAATCCGCCGTGTGGAGGACGAACAGCAGGAGTACCGGGAGTATATCGAAAGCTGGGTGCACGAGATCAAAGCGCCGATCACCAGCATTTCCCTGATGTGCGAGAACCGCAGGAATGCATGGAACGATTCCGGGCAGATCGCGCTGGAAAACCAGAAGGTGGAGAACTATGTGGACATGGCGCTGTATTACGCCCGCTCGGATGAGGTGTACAAGGATTATGTGATTCAGGAGACCGACCTGCAGACAACCGCGGAGGAGGCGGTTCTGAAAAATAAACATTACCTGATCCAGAACCAGATCCAGGTGGAGGTAGAGTGCGGGGAAGAGAAGGTGTATACGGACAGGAAATGGATTCTGTTTATTTTGAATCAGTTGATTCTGAACTGTACAAAATATAAGGCAGAGGAAGGCGCCCGTATCTGTATCACGGCAGAAGCCCTTCGGCACGGTGTCCGCCTGCTTGTAGAGGACAACGGGGCGGGGATCAGGGAGGAAGAGCTGCCCCGTATTTTTGAAAAAGGATTTACCGGAACAAACGGACGTAAGAATGACCGGGCTACGGGGATGGGGTTATACCTCTGCCGGAAGCTGTGCAGGAAATTGGGGATCGAGATTTACGCACAGTCAGAGTATGGGACGGGGACATGTATTGCGTTGGAATTTCCGGTCAGCAGGTATGTGATCAATGGATGACTGCGCATCTAAAAGAATGAGGGCAGACGGGGGCGATTCAGAAAGGACGGTAATTATGGCACTGGAAAATAAACTGGGGATTACAAATTCGGCAGAGCTGGCACGGGAAGAGGAAAAGATCAGCAAGAAAAAGGCACTCATGCTGTTCGAATCAGGTATGCTTGACGAGCTGGAAGCAGGCACGTTTGCCGCCCTTGCAGAGATTCACAAATATTTATTCAGTGATATATATGATTTCGCAGGAAAGGTAAGGACTGTGAACCTTGCAAAAGGAAACTTCCGATTCGCGCCGCTGATGTATCTGCATTCTGCGCTGGAAAATATTGACAGAATGCCTCGGTCTGCGTTTGACGAGATCATTGAAAAATATGTGGAGATGAATATTGCGCATCCCTTTCGAGAAGGAAACGGCCGGAGCACCAGGATCTGGCTGGATCAGATTTTGAAAAAAGAGCTTCACCAGGTGGTTGACTGGAGTATGGTGGACAAGGAGGACTATCTCCTTGCGATGGAACGCAGTCCGATTCGGGACATCGAGATCAAACATGTATTGAAGGCGGCATTGACACATGAGATCAATAACAGAGATCTCTATATGAAAGGAATTGATACCAGCTATTTCTACGAAGGGTATACAACGTTTAAGACGGAGGAACTGGAGGCAGAGGGGATCATGAAGAATGCAGTGTGCAGAGAACCAGGCAATTAGATGTTTTCTTTCAAAAATGTAAGATGATTGTAAGCGGCCCTGATACATTCCATCCGGAAAATCTGTTACGATAAAACCACCATAAAGGCTGCGCATTCAAAGGGCAGTCCGCAGCCCCAAATGGTTTCGAAGGGAGAGTGACAGACTATGAAAGACTACATCCGGATCTGCGATGTGGAAAAGTATTATGGAAACGGCGCAAATGTGACAAAAGCGGTGGACCGTGTCAGCTTCACGGTGGACAAAGGCGAATTTGTCGGAGTGATGGGAGCTTCCGGCTCCGGCAAGACCACACTTCTCAACATGCTGTCCACCATTGACAGCGTAACAGCGGGACATATCTATTACGGAGGCACGGACATTACGGAGCTTAAGGAGGATCGTCTGGCGGATTTCCGCAAGGAGAACCTGGGCTTTGTGTTTCAGGATTATAACCTTCTGGATACACTGACCATCGAGGAAAATATTATGCTGGCCATGACGCTTCAGAGGAAAGGCCGCCAGGAGATTCAGGAGGAATGCGAAAAGATGCTGGATTTGCTCGGCATTGCGGACGTCCGGGGGCAGTTTCCCTACCAGGTGTCCGGCGGGCAGAAGCAGCGGTGCGCCTGCGCCAGGGCATTGATCAACCACCCAAGGCTTTTGCTGGCGGATGAACCCACCGGGGCTCTGGATTCCAAGTCGTCCCAGACCCTTTTGGAAACATTTACGGAGATGAACAGGAAGCTTTCGGCAACCATTTTCATGGTGACCCACGACGCGTTTTCCGCCAGCTACTGCTCGAGGATCTTATTTTTGAAAGACGGACGCATGTTCCATGAACTGGTCCGGGGGGAGCAGGATCGGCGCGGCTTCCTCAACCAGATTCTGGATGTGCTGTCTCTGACAGGAGGTGAGTTTTCCGATGCTCGCTAAGCTTGCCTTCCGCAATGTCAAACGTTCCGCTAAGGATTACCTGGTTTACTTTCTGACTATGACCTTTGTGACCGCGATGATGTTTGCCTTTAATACGGTCATTTTTTCCACGGACCTGCAGGGGCGGGTCAGTGATGTGGACATGATGCAGGTGCTGATCATACTGGCAACGGTATTCGTGGTGATCATCATCGCATGGCTGATCAACTACATGGTGCGGTTTATGCTCCGGAAGAGGAGCCGTGAGTTCGGAACCTACCTGCTGCTGGGGATGAGAAAAAGGATGATCGCCCACCTGTATATGCGGGAAAATATCGTTCTCGGCGCAGGTGCTTTTCTGCTGGGGCTGGTGCTGGGAATCCTCCTGCAGCAGATCCTGCTCTCAATTCTGTTCGGTATCCTCCAGGAACAGTATCATCTGCAGATATTTCTGGATTTCCGCTGTGTTCTTATGACCATGTCCTGCTATGCGGGCTGCTACATCCTGGCGCTCTTTCGGTGTTCCTGGAAATTCCGGAAAATGAATATCCGGGAGCTGATGTATGCGGGACAGCAAAACGAAGAAATCAAAGAATCCCATGAAGAATGGAAAAAATGGCTGTTTCCGGCATCTATCCTGATTCTGTGTATCCTTGCTTTCAACCTGTTTTGCGGGAAAAACTGGAGTATGGGCGACATCCTTGTGTTTCTGGTGTCCCTGGTTGCTGCAATCTATCTCTTTTACATGGGGCTGTCCTCCTGGATCGTGTGCTATGTGAGAAAAAAGGGCAGCGCCGTCTACAGAGGGGAAAATCTCTTTCTGCTGCGGCAGTTTTCCTCCAAGGTGAAAACCATGCAGTTCACCATGGGGACTCTGACTGCGCTGTTTACCGTAGCTATGCTGGGCTGCGCTTTTGCGATGATGTTTGCGGATTATCAGAACCAGATGCTGGATCAGAAATTCCCCTTTGACGTGCAGGTATTCAGCGAGAAGGAGGATGAGGATTTTGCAAAGGAGCTGGAAGTGCTGGAGCAGAACACCCGGATAAAGGACGCATATCCATATTCGATCCTTCAAAACGGAACAAGTGAGGTGAGTATATGGCTGAGCAGCCATCTGGATACGTTTGGGGATACTTACCGCAATGCGGACGGAACGCCGGATCTGAAAAAGATTGAAAACGACGAAGGCACCTATTACGGGACATATGATACCTATATGAGCCTTTCTGCATATAATCATCTGCGGGAAATGCTGGGTTATGCAGCCGTTTCCTTAGAAGAAGGGGAATATCTGATCCACCTAAAGGAACGGATCTACGCTGAAACGGGGGACTTTTCCGACGGGCTTTCTATCCGGGGAACAAAAGGGGAGCTTGACTGCGGTGGATACCGGACGGAACCATTTTCACAGGACGGGCACAACGGCGCGGATTATCTGATTGTGGTCTGCGACAGTGAGGCAGAGGAGATGGATATTTTTTACAGGGAGCTTGCGGTGGATATTGAAGGGGAGGCGCCGAATGATCTGGGAAAACGTCTGGACGATCTGGCAGAGCTGTCCGAAGAAGAAATCCAGGATATGATGGGGCATGTCTATCTGGATGAAATGGATACAGGGTACGGGACGGACACGGTGGTGGTTTACTATGCGAAAAATCTGGTTCGCGACAACCTGATACCGGAGGTGAAATACATGCTTTCCTCTGTGATCTTCCCCCTGTTTTATATCGGCCTGGTGTTCCTGTGCGTTGCCCTGACCGTGCTGTCCGTGCAGCAGCTCAGTGACTCCGCAAAGTACAGGTTTCGGTATGGAGTGCTGCGAAAGATCGGCCTTAAGAAAAAAGAGCTTGCGTCCGTGGTGTGGAAGCAGTTGTTTATGTATTTCCTGTGTCCTGCGCTGTTAGCGGCAGTGCTCAGCGGGGTGATCATACTGTTTGTCAGTGCGGTGTTTGTAAAGTCCGCAGGGCTGCATACATCTGTGCTGCAGTACTTTTCGGCGGCATTTGTGTTGTTTTTCGGGATATACGCGATCTATTTCACCGCAACCTATGTGGGATTCCTGCGAAACGTGGACGGGACGGCTTCTGGCGGGCCGCCTTCTGCCGCAGGGTAAGTGATCCGGTAAGACCCGCTTCGCTGTTTGGATAAAGGAACTGAAAACCGGGCCTGCCGAGAAACGGTGCTGACATATAAGATATCATGAGATTTTCATGTTAATATCTTACGTCAACACAGCGCTTCCTGACAGGCCCGGACATATTATAATCCTGTAAGCTGTTTTTTTAAGCTCTCGATTTCCTGTTTTAATGTCTGAAGTTGCTGCTCCTGCCGGGAAATTATCCCGCATGGAATCCCCCGGCTTGACTTTTTCAGAAGATCATGACATGATGGACAGAAGAAATCAAATACAAATTACAAACCGGTTTCATATATTGGCTGACAGGAAGTGGGTGTGACGGTATGAAACGATATATTGGGCTGGAAGATATGAGCCATATCAACTGTGCCAGCGTGCTTCGGGTGATCCAAAGCAGCGGCGGGATATCCAGGAAGCAGATCTCAGACATTACCGGCCTGAGCTGGGGCGGAATGACAAAGATCGTGAACAAGCTGATGGAACATGAGTACATCGTGGAGGAAAAAAACGGAGCCTTTGCAGGAAACGGAAGAACACCGGGGCTGCTCCGGGTAAATACAAAAAAGCACTTGGCAGCAGGGGCGGATATCAATCACACGGGGCTGCGGGCCTGGGTGACAGACTTTTCCGGCGGCCTGCGGAAAATGTATTTTCGAGAAAATCATTTTGGGAACAGAGAAGAACTGCTGGAGAACATTCTCTCCTTTTTTGAAATGATTTTTCAGGATGATAAAAATGAGGAAATCCAGGCCGTGGGCATCGCAATGCAGGGACGTGTGGATTCGGAAAAAGGGATCTCGATTCATTTTCCGGAATGTGAGAACTGGTGCGATGTACCGCTTGTCAGCATTTTGAAAGAACGATTCCATACGGAAATATATTTGGAGCACGATCCGGACTGTATGCTGTTTTTCGAGATGGAAAGCATGGATGCGGAGAACGTGATACTCCTTCGGATTGACCAGAGCATTGGAATGGCTGTTGCGTTAGGGGGAGCAATCCTCCGCGGAACGGGAATCCTGGAATTGCCCCACAGCATCGTGATCCCGGGCGGAAAGCCGTGTAAGTGCGGCCTGCGCGGATGCCTGGAGGCATATATAGCCCCCTGTATGCAGGATGGGAAAATTCAAAGGCAGGCGCTGGAAGAGATGGTTTCTCCCCTTGCGGTTGCGATTTATAATTCAATCTGCATGTTTCACGCGGAGGCAGTTATTTTAACCG
>Ga0224748_10073_pt1 | contig 21956 bp, 16 predicted proteins | sample LIM_F_Water_Neg_FD_182074 | JGI IMG/M metagenome (GOLD analysis project Ga0224748, IMG submission 182074) | Enriched cells from gastrointestinal tract of the lab mouse from Pacific Northwest National Laboratory (PNNL), Richland, Washington... | ecosystem: Host-associated > Mammals > Digestive...
AAGCGTGCAGTTGTAAATGCCGACCGATGCTTTAGCCGCACTGATAATGACACTGTTTTTCTGGTTATCATACCTTGCGGAAAGAGCCTTTCCATATGCTTCGGTTACAACGCCTGTTTCGTTTGTCAGGGCAAGGTTTTCCCCGTACTGGTCTTTTGCCGTTACCGGAATGACCTTCTGGTAGCCGGTAATGGACACATTGGACATCGCCACGGCTGTCTCCTTCATCTGGACAGATGCCATGCAGCGTGCTTCCTTAATGTTAATGGAATAGGTATAAGTAACCGGCACGGAGCCCTGGTAAGCAGTGACCACAACCGTCACACTGCCGGCCTTAATCGGTGTTATTTTTCCTTCTGCACTGATAATCAGGCTGTCCGGGTCCTGGGAAGAAAACAGGATTTTGTCGTAGGTTATGACCGCATCATCTTCGTTATAAGCGATAAAATGTGCATACATCGTATCACCGACTGCCAGCTCGCGTACATCTGCTTCCTTGAAGGTCGGAACCTGCATGTTTTTTGTCAGTGTAAACTTGGTCTCTGATGCTTCTTCTGTTTTCTGTGCCACACAGACAATCGTCTTCATGTCTTTTAAGCGCACCGTACCGTCTGCGGACGTATATTCGAGCGTGACATTTGCAAGGCTTCCAACCGTCGTCATAAACAGCTGGTTTGTCTGCTTGTCCAAAAGCCCGTTGGTCGCATTTGCAGTATAATAAAAAATACCGTCTCTCACCGTATTGGTAACATCGATATCTTTTGCGTCCAGAAGGACATATTCAATCTTCGTATATTTGCCCGCCTGTGCGGATGTCGTCGTTATCGACAGCTTGACCGGCTTTCCGACACTGGACGTAAATTCCTTGGAATAGCCTGCACAGCTGACCGTATAATTCCTGGCATCTGCAAAATTGGTTGCCGTTGTAAGTTCTGCTGTCCTGCCATCCTCTGAATATTTTATCTTTTTTACAAGAACCGTAGATTCCCCGGACTTAATCACAAAATCATTCTCTTTATACTGGTCTGATACAGACGCATTAAACGTCACCTGGAGCCTGTCAGAAGCTGTCTGCTTTACACTGTCCAAAAAGCTGCCGACGGTTGCCTGTACTTCCTTCGTACATAACGCTGCCCCCTTTTCAGAATTTCTTGCAGTAACCGAAATCGTATACGTGCCCGGCTCCACCGGTGTCCATTTGCCGTCCTGCGTAATCTGCGAGGAACAGTCCGTGCCCTTGGAATCCTTTACGGCCCAGTATACCTTGCTTGTGGAATTGGACGGTGTCATTTTTGCTTTTAACTCATAAGCCTCGCCTGCGGTGACCATATTCAAATCCTTGATACCGGATGTGTCCATATCGATGGCCTTTGCCTTGCACTGCAGTTTCCCGGCAAACGTAATTTTATTAACAAGCCTCCATTTAGCCGTATATACATTGACTGTAATGCGGATGCGCTCGCCTGCAGCAAAAGCAGCTTCCCCTTTACTGTCTATTGTCAGCGTATTTTCCGCCGTTTTTCCCTGCGCAATCACCTTTTGCGTATCAAAAGATGCATACCCTTTCCCCTTGCCTGTAATGTGCCATTTTAAAATATATCCCTTCTGCACATTGTTTACCTGGATATCATAAACACCATTATTTGCGCGGTTTTCATAAAAAGCCGAAAAAGTCTCCTGAAATGCCGGGTCTGCCGCTGCTTTTGCACAAAGCGGCATCCATAAAAGCACCATCACGGCTGTTAACGCAAATACCGCCAGCCCCTTTTGAATCTGCCTGTACATAATACCCTCCTTCTAAAAAATATATTGCCATGCCGCAGCCTGATGCAGGGCCGCAGCGCCTTGCAGCCGAAAGCCCGCGCCGCGTGCTTTCCATTGCTGTTACATTTTACCATTCTTTTGGAGAATTTACAACCTGTCTGGAAGGATTATTTTGGAAAGAAAGATTTCCAATCCCCGTGCGTTATGCTATACTAATACCGATTCCAAAACAAGGAGGCTGATTGATATGGCAGAACCGATTACGCTGTACAAACTGATGATTCTTTCCATGCTGGAACAGTCCGAGGCACCACTGACAAATACCCTTCTTTCCGATTTTTTCCTCGGAAAAGAGTACACAACCTATTTCACGCTGCAGGAAGCGCTGCATGAGCTGAACGAAGCACAGTTTATCCGGCAGGAAGCATCGCACAGCAACGTGCAGTATTCCATAACCCCTGCCGGACAGGAATCCCTGCATTTTTTTAACAACAAAATCAATTCCGAAATCCAGGCAGAAATCCGCCAGTACATCAATGAAAACAGAATCCCCATTGCGGCATCTGCTGCTGCGGTGGCCGATTACTACATTACGCCGGAAAAAAAATATGCCGTCCACTGCCAGTTCCGGGAAAAAGGCATTCCGCAGCTCGACCTTACCTTAAATGTACATACCAGGGAACAGGCCGAAGCAATCTGCACAAACTGGAAAAACCAGACGGATGATATTTATATGCTGCTGATTGACCATCTGCTGAAATAATCAGCAAAACAAAAGCCAGAAGCACAGCCGTTTCGTGCTTCTGGCTTATTTCCGGTTACCTGCAGGGCTGCTTCTTTTTTCCCGCATGCTTATTTCTGCTTTTTCCGGCCGCCTTTTTCCTTACCGAATACCCAAAGGTCCCGAGCAGCTTTCCGGTTTCAAAGTAGCCGCCATGGGAATACGCCGCCAGGCCGCAGCGTCCCAGCTGCAGGCTGCCCTTTTCATCCAGCAGCGATTCATCCACGCCGACATTTACGACGCGTGCAAGAAACATATCATGGCTGCCCAGCTTTTGGATGCTTTCCACCCTGCATTCAATATTTACCGGGCTCTGCGCAATGCCGGGACAGCTGACTGCCATGGAGCTGCAGGGCGTCAGCCCGGTTTCTGCAAATTTATCCACATCCCTGCCAGAACGGACGCCGCAGAAATCCGCTGCGCGCACGAGCTGCTTTGTCGTCAGGTTTATCACAAACTCGCCCGTCTCCTGAATCACGGCATGGGAATAGCGGGTTTTGCGCAGCGAAATATACACCATCGGCGGCTCCGTGCATACCGTTCCGGTCCAGGCAATCGTAATAATATTCGGTTTTTCCCCTGTCCTCTGGCAGGACACCATAACGGCCGGAACCGGGTAAAGCATATTTCCCGGCTTCCAATACTGCTTTGGCATAGATTCTCCTTTTTAAGCCTGCATGCTCATAATGGCATCCAGCAGTTCCGGTATCAGCTGCTTTTTGCGCGATACCACGCCGCGCAGGCGGTACCCGTCGTTTATCTTCTGCTTGTAAAACGCCTTTTCCACCGCTTCATCCGCACCCTTTCCAAGACAGATCAACTCCGAGGATTCATTCAGGATATCCGTAAGCATGATAAATACCATCTGAAGCCCGCGTTCTTCCATAATGACAGACTGGTACGGCAGCACGCGTTCCTTGACCTCGTCTAATTCTTCCCGGCTCATGGCGCTTATCTGGCTGACGCCGAACAGGATATCCGCTGCGGTAAAAGTCTTGAAATCCTGGTAGCAGATTTCTTCGGTGGTCTTTGTTTCAAAATTACTGCCGGCACGGAACATTTCGTTGGCATGGCGCTCCATGTCAATGTCTGCAATCTCTGCCAGCTTTGCCGCTGCATCCTTATCTGCCTGCGTGCAGGTCGGCGAACGGAATAAAAGTGTATCTGAAATAATTGCCGAGCATAAAAGCCCCGCAATCGATTTTGTAATTTTCACGCCGTTTTCCTGATACATCTGGTAAATAATGGTCGACGTGCAGCCGACCGGCTGGTTGCGGAACATCACCGGCACCGGCGTTTCCAGGCTTCCGATTTTGTGGTGGTCGATAATTCCCAGTATATCTGCATTGTCAATGCCGTGGACTGCCTGCTGCTTTTCGTTATGGTCGACTAACACCACGCGCTTTTTCTGCATATTTAACAGGTTTCTTCTGGAAATCATTCCTATGTAATACCCGTCGTGGTCTAATATCGGGAAATCGCGGTGGCGCGCTTTGGACATAACCTCGCGCACATCGTCCACGTAATCCTCGATTTCAAATTTTTTCAGGTTTTTTGTCCGCATAAACTGCTTGATTGGCATGCTCTGCATAATCAGGCGGGACACGGTAAACGGGTCATAAGGCGTGCTGATAATCACGCATTCCTTATCCTGCGCTTCGGTAATAATGGCTTTGGACACCTGTGTGCCGCCGCAGATAATCAGGCAGCTGGCGTTGTGCTTGAGCGCGCATTTCTGCATGCTTTCCCGGTCGCCCAGAATCACGAGGTCGTCTTTTTCCATGCTTTCTTCCGCCATTGGAAGGCTGTCTGCCGCAACAATGACTTTTCCCCTGATGTAACGGCCATGCTCATTGCCGACCAGTATCGTCCCGTTTAACGTTTCTATCATATTTTTATACGGCGTCCTGGCTTCTGCCAGAATCCGTGTGTCCAGCACATCCATATAAGACTCTGCAATGTCCGCATTCACAATCAGGCCGAGCAGCTCGTTGTCTTCCCCGGTAATCGGCAGGGTCACGACCTTGCTCGTCGTCATCAGCTCCCAGGCCCTCTTTAGGGAGATGCTGCTGCTTACGCCGATTGTACGCCGGAAGGCAATGTCCTTTACCTGCGTGCGCACATCATCCACATAGGCAGGAATCTTTACTTTAAACCTGCGCAGCACGTATTTCGTTTCTTCATTCAGGTTTCCGGCCCGTTTCGGTTCATATTTCGTTTCTGATAAATGATTCTGCAAATCTGCGTATGCAATTGCCGCACAGATAGAATCAGTGTCCGGGTTGCGGTGTCCGATGACCCAGACAGAATTTTCCTGTTCAAAATCCATTTAAAATACCCCCAGCTCCATTAATACTAACGCTACCACGCCTGCCAAGTCCAGCACGCCGAATAAAATCAGCCAGTACATATATTTTTTTACCGGCTTCATGCTCTTTTCATTTACCTTTACATTTTCAAACAGCGGCTTCTGCTCATCCAGCAGGTCTTTGATATTCCGGAAGCATTTGACATCTTCCGTATGTATTTTTTCAGAAAGCTCATCCTTTAATACTGATACATGCCCATGAATTTCATCCATGGTCTGCTTTACTTCCTCTGACTGCTGGGAGAGATACTGCGCTTTCTCGCTTATCTGGCGTCCGGCTTCCTCTGTCATCTGTTCCACGGCCCTGCGGCTTTCGCTTGTCAGCGCTGCAAGCTCGCTGCGGTTTACTTCCGACATGCGGTTCATCTGCTCCGTCATATGTCCAAACTGTTCCGTGACATATCCTGTCATCTCATTCATCCGGCTGCTGAATTCGCCTGACATCTGCAAAAAGTCATTTTTTGCCTCTGCCCGTATCTGGTCCACGCGGTCTGTCACATCAGCGGTCATCTGGCCAAACCCTGCCCGGGTGTCCATCTGAAACTGTCCAAGCTGACCGGACATCTGTTCAAACCGGCCGGACATCTGTTCAAACTGGCCGGACATATCCGAAGCCGCCTGCTCAAAATAGCCGGACATATCCGAAGATACCCGCTCCATGCCCTCGCCTGTTTCCTTTGCCATGGCATCGATTCTGCCCATGACATCGGATGAAAAGGTTTCCATGCCGGCCCGCGTCTCCTGCGCCATAGCCGTAATCTGGCCCGTCACGCCGGTCGTCATATACTCAATGCCGCTGCGGTTTTCCCGCATCATGGCACCTATCTGGCCGGTGACATCCGCTGACATTTTCTCAATGCTGCCACGTGTTTCTGCCGACATATTCCCCATGCGCCCTGCAAGGTCTGCCGACATCCGGCTGATGCTGTCACGGCTTTCCCGCGCCATATCATTCATCTGGCCGGTCATGTCTGCTGACATCTGGCTGAAGGTGCCGCGCATGTCTGCCGACATCCGGCCGATGCTGTCTTTTGTTTCTTCCCGTATATTTCCAATCTGGCCCGTCACTTCCGAAGTCATCTGCTCCATGCTGCCGCGCGTTTCATCCAGCATGCTTCCAATCCGGCCTGTAACAGTGGATGTCATATCACCAATCCGGCCTGTAACGGTATCTGACATCTGTGAAATCTGTTCCAGTGTCTGCCTGTTCAAATCCTGCATCTGGACTGCCGCATCCTCTGTCAGCTTATCGACAGTTGTCTGTAACTGCGTAATCAGATGGTCCATCTGCTGCCCGACACCGGTAACAAGCTTATCTGCTTCTGACTGGCGGTTTAGAATGACTTCTTCGAGTTCGTTTGCCTGATACTGCTTTTCATCTACAAGTAACTGCAATTCCTGCACTTTTACTTCTCTTGAATCCAAAAGAGTCTGCAGCTGCTTTGCTTTTTCCCGGAATTCATCAATCTGCTTCAGTAAATAATCTTCCTTCTGTATCGCCCGCTGCCTGCGTTCCCTCTCCTGCCTGATTCTGCTGATTCCAAGAGGAGTATCATTACCCCTTTGATTCATAACTTTCCTCCGTACAGTTGAAAACTGTATTCTGTGGCATTGTGTATCTTAATAGCCTATTTGCTATTTTATCATTAGCGCGAAGGTTTGTAAACTGGATTTTCAAATAATCAGTATCTGGAAAAAACAGTCAGTTACTGTCCACGAAGTGAACCCTAACCCCGGGACTTGACAACTGGATTACAATGTATTATACTGTATATATTAACATAATACAGTATAAGTCAGGAGGAAGCAGACGCTGTGGAACTGTTAATTAACAATCACGCAAGCAAGCCCATCTATGAGCAGATTTCCAGCCAGATAAAAGCACTGATTATGAGCGGGGAGCTGAAAGCCGGAGAATCCCTTCCGTCTATCCGCGCCATGGCAAAGTCGCTGCACATCAGTGTGCTGACTGTCCAGAAAGCATATGACCGGCTGCAGGCGGACGGCTTTATTGAAACATCTGCCGGCAAAGGCTGTTTTGTATCTGCGCAGAACCAGGATTTTTATCTGGAAGAACAGCAGAAACGGATTGAAGCGCATTTTGCCGAAGCAATCGAAACAGCCCGTTCCTGCGGAATCACGCTGGATAAGCTGACCGGGCTGTTAAAACTGTTATATGAGGAGAACGAACTATGATACCCGCATTAGAACTTCATGGACTGTGCAAGAAATACAGCGGCTTTACACTGGAAAATATTTCTTTCAGCGTCCCGTCCGGTGCCATTACGGGACTTATCGGTGAAAACGGAGCCGGAAAAAGCACCACGATAGGAGCCATTTTAGGGCTGATACAGCAGGACTGCGGCAGCATAAAAATATTCGGGAAAGACGCCGGACTGCTGGACTGCTCCGATAAAGAACAAATCGGCGTTGTTTTTGACGGCAGCAATTTTTCCGAAGAACTGACCCCTGCGCGTTTAAACAAAGTGTTAAAAGAAGTCTATCCTTCCTGGGACGAACCGCTGTACTGGCAGACGCTGGAGCGCATGCAGGTGCCGCTGCGGCAGAAAATCAAGTCCTTTTCAAAAGGAATGAAAATGAAGCTGTCCATTACCGCAGCTTTCGCCCACCATCCGCGCCTTCTGATTCTGGATGAAGCAACAAGCGGGCTTGACCCGGTCATGCGGGACGATATTCTGGACCTGTTTCTGGAATTCGTACAGGATGAAAGCCATTCCGTTCTGCTGTCCTCGCATATTACCAGTGATTTGGAAAAAATCGCGGACTATATTGTATTTATCCATCAGGGAAAACTCGTTTTTTCCAGGCCCAAAGACGAGCTGCTGGAAAACTATGGCATTCTCAAATGCGGCGCTGCACAGCTTGAAGCACTGGATAAAGAAGACATCACTGCATGCCGCAGGCAGGACTATGAATGGCAGGTGCTGGTCAAAGACCGGAAAAAAGCAGCCAGAAAATACCCGAAAGCACTGATTACCCCGGCAGACATCGATGAAATCATGCTGCTGTATGTGAAAGGAGAACCTATATGAAAGGACTTATCCGCAACAGCTTCTACGCCATGGAAAACAGCCTTAAAATATCGTTTTTTATCGCTGCCTTTTTGTCTGTTATGCCATGCTTTGCAAAAAACAGCAGCCTCATCCCTGTCACGATTTCTGTGCAGATTTATATTTTCGCTATGAGCATTGGCACTTCCCTCCATGCAGATGCCGCTGCAAAATGGGACCAGTTTGAAATTACCCTGCCCGTTCCGCGAAACGGCATTGTAAAGGCAAAATATATTTTCTATCTCCTGCTGATGGCTGCGGGCCTGTGCATGGGAAGCCTGACGGCTGCCGTTAGTGCAGCTGCGGGCCTGCCGCTGGATTACCTGGGCCTTGCTTATGGATTTGCACACGGCTTGACGCTCTCTGCTGTTTCCATCGGACTGATGTACCCGGTTATGCTGAAATTCGGAACCGACAAAAACGAGATGGTTCTCCTGCTTTCGGCATTTTGCGCCGTTGCCTTCACCATTGCAGCAGCAGCCGTACTTTCACCATGGACAAATGGAATGAACCTGCACCATCCGCTGACCTTCACTGTATTTACGCTGGCAGCCATTCTGATATTTGCTGCTTCCTATCTGCTTTCCGTCCGGATTCACCGGAAAAAAGAATTTTAGTGCGAATTTTCCATACAAAAACCGCTGCATATAACATGCAGCGGTTTTTGACTGATACCAGTATCTGGCTTTTTATTTATAAAGCTCTACCAATCTCTCCAGATGTGTATAACGTTCTTTTGCAGCTTCCTCGGATTCTTTGAACAGTTTTTCTGCTCTTTCCGGGAAAGAACGTGCGAGACGGCTGTAACGTGTCTCGTTGTTCAGGAAATCCTGATAGGTTCCATCGCCTGGCTTGGAAGTCAGGGTAAATGGATTCTTGCCCTCTGCCTTTAATGCAGGATTGAAGGAGAACAGGTTCCAGTAACCAGCAGAAACTGCTTTCTTCATTTCATCCTGGCAGTGGTTCATGCCGCCTTTGACACCGTGCAGCTCACATGGAGCGTAGCCGATAATCAGGGACGGGCCGTTGTAAGCTTCTGCTTCTGCAATCACTTTTACCGCATGTGCCATATTTGCACCAAGTGCAATCTGTGCTACATAAACATAGCCATAGCTCATAGCGATTTCTGCAAGGCTCTTTTTGCCTACGTCCTTGCCGGCAGCAGCGAACTGGCATACCTCACCAATATTGGAAGCCTTGGAAGCCTGGCCGCCTGTATTGGAGTACATTTCGGTATCAAATACCATTACATTTACATCCTCGCCGGAAGCAAGCACATGGTCTAATCCGCCGAAGCCGATATCATAAGCCCATCCGTCACCACCGAAAATCCATACGGATTTCTTAGCGAGGTAATCTTTCTTATCAATTGCTGCAGCAGCGTCCGGGCATCCGGCAGCAGCAGCTTTTTCTAATTCTGCTACTAATGCGTCTGTTGCAGGTGAATTTGCTTTTGTATCATTCTTTGTTTCCATGAATTTTGCAAAAGCATCTTTTAATGCTGCATCTGCCTTGTCAGATTCTGCACATTTCTTTGCGCTTGCGATAGCCTGGTCACGGAGTACCTGCTGGCCAATCTGCATGCCCATGCCGTGTTCTGCATTGTCCTCGAATAAGGAGTTTGCCCATGCCGGACCCTTCTTGGAATCCTTATGTACCGTATATGGCGATGTAGCTGCAGGTCCGCCCCAGATAGAAGAACATCCGGTTGCATTGGAAATGTACATATGCTCGCCAAACAGCTGTGTAATCAGGCGCGCATAAGATGTTTCCGCACAGCCTGCACAGGAGCCTGAGAACTCAAGCAGCGGCTGGTTGAACTGGGAACCCTTTACGGTATTGTCAGCCGGCATGCCTGGCTTCTTGCCTACGTTTGCTGCTAAATAATCAAATACCGGCTGTTCAGCAGCCTGGGATTCCTGCGGAACCATTTCGATGGCACCTACCGGACATACCGTAATACATTCGCCGCATCCCATACAGTCTAACGGAGATACGCTCATCGTATACTTGTATTCGCCAGCCTTTGGCTTTGTATCAGCAAGCTTGATGTTTGAAGGAGCTGCTTTTACTTCGTCATCGCTTAACATAAACGGACGGATTGTTGCATGGGAACATACAAATGCACACTGGTTACACTGAATACATTTCTCAGCGCTCCAGGTTGGAACCGTTACAGCTGTACCGCGTTTTTCGTATGCGGAAGCGCCGTGTTCGAACTGTCCGTCCGGATTGCCCATAAATGCAGATACCGGAAGGCTGTCGCCATCCATTAAGGAAATCGGCTCCATTAATTCTTTTACCATCTTCACGGTTTCCGGGCGTCCCTTTAATTCAGCCGGAGCCGGGTCAGCCTGCGGATTCGACCAGGAAGCCGGGATTTCTACTTTATGTACTGCATCCACGCCGGCATCGATTGCTTTGTAGTTCATTTCTACAATCGCATCGCCCTTCTTGCCGTAGGATTTCTTTGCTGCCTGTTTCATAAAGTCAACGGCATCATCGATTGGCATAACATTTGCCAGCTTGAAGAATGCTGACTGTAAAATCGTATTGGTACGCTTGCCCATGCCGATTTCGATAGCCTTGTCAATGGCGTTGATGGTATATAACTGAATGTTGTTGTCTGCAATATATTTCTTTGCTTCTGCATTTAAGTGATGCTCTAATTCTTCGTCAGACCACTGGCAGTTAATCATAAATACGCCACCCGGTTTTACGTCCTGCACCATCTTGAAGCCTTTGTTTACATAAGCAGGGTTGTGGCATGCCACGAAGTCCGCCTGGTTAATATAGTAAGGGCTTCTGATTGGCTTGTCACCAAAACGCAGATGCGAAATTGTAACACCGCCTGTTTTCTTGGAGTCATACTGGAAGTATGCCTGGATAAATTTGTCTGTATGGTCGCCGATAATCTTTGTAGAGTTCTTGTTAGCACCAACCGTACCGTCGCCGCCAAGACCCCAGAACTTGCACTCTACCGTGCCTTCTGCTGCGGTAATCGGAGCCGGTTTTACTTCCGGAAGGCTTAAATTGGTTACGTCGTCTACGATACCAATCGTAAAGCGCGGCTTCGGAGCGTCTTTTTCCAGTTCTTTGAATAAAGCGAATACAGAAGAAGGCGGTGTATCTTTGGAGCCTAATCCGTAACGGCCGCCTGTAAGCACGATGGATTCAAGGCCGGCTTCACGGAGTGTAGCTGCTACGTCTAAGTACAGCGGGTCGCCTAAAGAACCCGGCTCTTTTGTACGGTCAAGGACAGCTACTTTCTTAACAGTCTTAGGAAGCACTTTTGTAAATGCATCCGCAACCCATGGACGGTACAGGCGGACTTTTACAAGGCCGACCTTCTCACCCTTAGCCATTAAGTAATCAATAACTTCTTCTGCCACGTCATTGATAGAGCCCATTGCTACGATAACGCGTTCTGCATCTTGCGCGCCGTAGTAATTGAACAGGTCATAGTTTGTGCCAAGCTTTTCATTAACCTTAGCCATATATTTGGATACAACTGCCGGCAGCTCGTCATATACTTTGTTGCATGCCTCACGATGCTGGAAGAATACGTCTCCGTTTTCGTGGGAACCGCGCATAGCCGGATGTTCCGGATTTAATGCATGGTCACGGAATGCCTTGACAGCGTCCATGTTGCACATTTCTTTTAAGTCTGCGTAATCCCAGGTTTCAATCTTCTGGATTTCATGGGATGTACGGAATCCGTCGAAGAAGTTTAAGAATGGAACTTTGCCTTCAATTGTTGCCAGATGCGCAACCGGGCTTAAGTCCATAACTTCCTGCGGGTTTGTCTCGCATAACATTGCGAAACCAGTCTGACGGCATGCATATACGTCGCTGTGGTCACCGAAAATATTCAAAGACTGTGCAGAAACGGTACGTGCCGATACATCAAATACGCATGGAAGCTGTTCGCCAGCAATTTTATACATATTCGGAATCATAAGCAGAAGGCCCTGGGAAGCTGTAAACGTTGTTGTCAGGGCGCCTGCAGCAAGGGAGCCATGCACTGCACCTGCAGCACCTGCTTCTGACTGCATTTCTACTACTTTCACCTGATCTCCGAAGATGTTATCCTGTCCTGCTGCAGACCACTGGTCAACCGTATCTGCCATTGGGCTGGATGGGGTAATCGGGTAAATGGCAGCTACTTCTGTATACGCATACGCTACATGAGCCGCTGCTGTATTACCGTCCATAGATTTTTTTGCTCTAGGCATTGTTTATATCCTCCTTCTTTCTTTCGCCGCAAAGCGACTTTATGATACAATTTTATCATTTAATCTGTCGATTGTAAAGGTTGTTAGTTGTACAAATCGGGGTGCAATCTGCTAAATTTTCCGGCAAAAGACTGTCAGAGTGCACAAAAACTGCCTTTTTCCCGTCTGGACAGCTGTGGATATGATATATTATGCAGGGGGATGTCCCAATATGATATCTCTTTTCTTTTTTCTTGAAATTATGCCTGTTTTATGTATAATAAATAAAAGCGGCTGAAAGCTATTTTAATTCTGATGGAAAATGAGGACGAAATCATGATAAGTGCAAATAATGTTACCTTAAGGGTCGGCAAAAAGGCCCTGTTTGAAGATGTCAATATCAAATTTACCGAGGGAAACTGTTACGGGCTGATTGGCGCCAATGGTGCCGGAAAGTCCACTTTTTTAAAAATTTTATCCGGCGAGCTGGAGCCGACAAACGGAACGGTCGTGCTTTCTGCCGGACAGCGCCTTTCGTTTTTAAAGCAGGACCATTTCCAGTACGATGAATTTACCGTGCTGGACACCGTCATTATGGGCAACCAGCGCCTGTATGACATTATGAAGGAAAAAGACGCCATTTATGCAAAAGAAGACTTTACCGACGAGGACGGCATCCGCGCAAGCGAGCTGGAAGCCGAATTTGCCGAAATGGACGGCTGGAACGCGGAAGCAGACGCTGCTGCCCTCTTAACCGGGCTCGGCATTCCTGCCCAGGAGCATTGCAATGCCATGAAAAGCCTGCCAGGCTCCCTGAAAGTAAAAATCCTGCTGGCACAGGCGCTGTTTGGCAGCCCGGACATCCTGCTCTTAGACGAGCCGACCAACCACCTGGACCTGGATGCGATTGCCTGGCTGGAAGAATTCCTGATTAATTTTGAAAATACGGTTATTGTCGTATCGCATGACCGGTATTTTTTAAATAAAGTATGCACGCATACCGCGGATATTGATTACGGCAAAATCCAGCTCTATGCCGGAAACTACGATTTCTGGTATGAATCCAGCCAGCTGTTAATCAAGCAGATGAAAGAAGCCAATAAAAAGAAGGAAGAAAAAATCAAGGAGCTGCAGGAGTTTATTTCCCGCTTTTCGGCCAATGCTTCCAAATCCAAGCAGGCGACTTCCAGAAAACGCGCGCTGGAAAAAATCCAGCTTGATGAAATCAAGCCGTCCAGCCGCAAATACCCGTATATTGATTTCCGCCCGGAGCGTGAAATCGGCAACGAGGTGCTGACTGTGGAAAACATGAGCAAAACCATTGACGGCGTGAAGGTGCTCGACCGCGTTTCGTTTGTCATGGGGCATGACGACAAAATCGCGTTTGTCGGAAGCAACGAGCTGGCCAAGACAACGCTGTTTCAGATTCTTGCCGGGGAACTGGAGCCGGACGAGGGCAATTATAAATGGGGCGTGACGACCAGCCAGTCTTATTTCCCAAAAGACAATACCGGGATTTTTGATACAAGCCTGTCTATTACCGAATGGCTGACACAGTTTTCAGAAATCAAGGACGCAACGTATGTCCGCGGCTTTTTGGGGCGCATGCTGTTTGCCGGGGAAGACGGCGTCAAGAAAATGAAAGTATTATCCGGCGGGGAGAAAGTACGCGTGCTGCTTTCCCGCATGATGATTGAAGGCTCGAATGTGCTGATTTTCGACGAGCCGACCGACCACCTGGATATGGAAGCCATTACGGCACTGAATAACGGCATGATAAAATTCCCGGGCACGATATTATTTGCCTGCCGCGACCACCAGGTCGTACAGACGACGGCAAACCGGATTATTGAGTTTATGCCGGACGGCACGATTGTGGATAAAGTCACGACCTATGATGAATATCTGGAAAGTGATGAAATGGCGAGAAAGCGCCAGGTATATTCGATGTCCGAAAGTGATGCGGCTGATAATTAACCGGAATTCGCAGACTGGTTATATTTTATTAAGGATAAAGCCCGTTTGAAGCCTGCTTCTTTCGGGGCTTTATCCTTTTTGCATCCTGTGCATTGATTACCGCTGACTGTGCTGTTTCACCGCAGGTAATACACCCCGGCAAATCAGGATAGCAGGCAATAAATCCCCCTCATCTTTATCTTCCACAAGTTCCATCCGATAGGACATTGCCATATATTCATTCAGCGTCTTCATCGTTTCCTGCCTCACTTTCTACAATCTGTCTTACCATTCCAACATAAACTTTTTTAATCGGCTCGTGCTTCGGTATTGTTACCGGCTGACATCCCTTTTTTCTGAATATGGTGTCATATACGATGTCAATGCCCGTTCTGCTCCGCTTTCAGCGCCCGCATGGAATTGAGGATGGCAAGGACGGAAACCCCGACATCCGCAAAGACGGCTTCCCACATATTTGCCGCCCCGAAGGCTCCCAGAATGAGCACAAGCGCCTTGACGCCGAGCGCAAACACAATGTTCTGCTTTACGATGCGCATGGTCTTTCTGGAAATGCGCACAATGGCTGCAATTTTGGTAATATCATCATCCATCAGCACAATATCGGCTGCTTCTATCGCTGCATCGGAGCCCATGCTGCCCATTGCGATTCCGATATCTGCCCTTGTAAGCACCGGGGCGTCGTTGATGCCGTCTCCGGCAAACGCCAGCCGCTCTTTTTCCTTCTGGCTGTTTAACAGCTGTTCCACACAGGCCACCTTGTCTGCCGGGAGAAGCTCCGCATGCACCTCGTCAATGCCAAGCTCCCGTGCAGCCTGCTCTGCCGCAGGCCTGCGGTCTCCGGTCAGCATAACGGTCTTTTTCACGCCGGAGCGCTTCATATCTGCAAGCGCGCCCTGCGCCCCGTCCTTTATGGTGTCTGCTATGACAATCGCGCCGAGAAATATGCCATCTGCCGCTGCATAGACCACGGTGCCTGCACTTGTGCACGGCTCATATGCAGCCTGCTCCTGTTTCATCAGCTTTTCGTTTCCAAGCAGCACCTTCCTGCCATCTACGTTTACGCGCAGCCCGTGCCCTGCAATTTCCTCCGCACCGGTTACCTGTGCCATGTCCGCTTCTTTTCCATACATCTCTTTGAGCGCAGCCCTCAGCGATACGGCAATCGGGTGATTGGAATAGCCCTCGCCGCGTGCTGCAAGCTCCAGCAGCTCCTGTGCGTCAGACCGGGCCGACGGCAGGATTTCGGTCACTTTGAATTCGCCTTTTGTCAGTGTTCCTGTTTTGTCAAAAACCACGGTTGTAATTTCGGACATGGCTTCGAGGTAATTGCTGCCCTTGACAAGCACGCCAATCCGGGACGCCGCGCCGATTCCGCCAAAAAAGCCAAGCGGCACGGAAATAACAAGCGCACAGGGACAGGAAATGACAAGGAAAATGCAGGCCCTCTGCATCCACTGTGCCCATCCGCCCCCAAGAACCAGCGGCGGCAGAAGCGCCAGTATTACGGCTGCAATCGTTACGGCCGGGGTATAATATTTTGCAAACCGGGTAATGAAATTTTCTGTTTTTGCTTTCTGGCTGGATGCATTTTCGACCAGCTCCAGTATTTTGGCCACGGTCGAATCGTCAAATTCTTTTGTAACGCGTACTTTCAGCGTGCCGCTGCCATTGACACAGCCGCTGATAATCTCATCTCCTGCAGCTGCTTTTCGCGGCACGGATTCCCCGGTCAGTGCTGCCGTATCGATAAACGACTCCCCTTTTGTCACAACGCCGTCTAACGGAATGCGCTCCCCCGGCTTGATAACGATAATGCTGCCGGTTTCCACGTCATCCGGGTCCACGCGCACAAGCTGTCCGTCCTGCTCGATATTGGCATATTCCGGGCAGATGTCCATCATTGCGGCAATCGACTGGCGGGATTTCCCGACCGCATAGCCCTGGAACAGCTCCCCGACCTGGTAAAACAGCATGACAGCAACCGCTTCTGAATATTCCTGCACGCCGAAGGCACCGAAGGTCGCAAGCATCATCAGGAAATTTTCGTCAAACACCTGGCCGTGGCTGATATTGCGAAACGCCTTCCAGATGATGTCATAGCCAATCACAAGATATGGCACAGCATAAACCAGAAACAGCACCGGCCCGGAAAGCTGCTTGAGCATTCCGGCATGCTCACATACAAGCAGCGCGGCAAATACAGCAAATGCCAGAAGAATACGCAAAAGCATTGTTTTTTGTTTTTTGGTCATAATCAAATACTCCTTTCGGCTGCAGGTACCATAGCAGGTTCCGCAGCACACGCCTGTGAAAATCCTGACAGGACATCAGGCCTGCTACAAAATAATTTTACAGTCCGGCTCTACCCTGGCACATGCTTCCACAGCCTGTTTCATAATTTCATCAAATTTTTCATCCTCGGCATCTATCGTCATTTTCTGCATCAGAAAGCTTACGGATGCGTCATGCACGCCCGGCAGCTTTTTAATTGCTTCTTCCATTTTTGCAGCACAGTTTGCACAATCCAGGTCCTGTAATTTAAATTTCTTTTTCATGATTCTCTCTTTCCTTTCTTTACGTGAATTTTTTATTCATTCTTCAATATGTTCGCGCCCCTGCCCGATAATGGTCCTGACATGGGTATCTGCCAGGGAATAAAACACCGATTTTCCTTCCCGCCTGCTTTTGACCAGCCTGGAATTTTTTAATATTTTCAGCTGGTGCGAAATGGCAGACTGGGTCATATGCAGCGCCTCTGCCAGGTCGCAGACGCAGACTTCTGCTTCAAATAATACAAACAGAATCCGGATTCTGGTAAAATCTCCAAATACCTTAAACAGCTCTGCCAGGTCATACAATTCTTCTTCCGGCGGCATCTGGGCACTGACCTTTTTTAACAGCTCTGCATGTACTTCGGTTGTTTCGCAGCATTCCAGTTCTTTTTGCAGCAATCCGATTCCCTCCTTCCTGTTTTCCTGTTTCTGCATGCCTGAACGTTTCCATGCAGAATGATTTATAATTTATTATTTTTTCATATGAACAATTGTTCATATGTACATGATATTCCTGCCTTCCGGAAATGTCAAGTCTTTTTTTATATTTTTGCAGGTTCTAAGTTACTATTCACTGCAAAATTTTTCAGAATCAAAACAAGACTGCTGCATTGCGAATTTCACATCCCAGACAGAATCATTGGAAACCCGCAGGTTTCCACAGCCTGTATGAAAATTCCTGAATGCAGCAGCCCTGTTCCAGAATCTGCCGTAAACCAAATCTTTTGTTATATTTCTTCCACCGACTCCTGCAAATCCTGCGCCATATGCTGGACATTTGCAGTCTGGGCCGCGATTTCCTCTGAATTTGCAGCTATCGCAGCTACGCGGTCGCTCATATGGTTCATATTGTCAATCAGCTCCTTGATAGACTCTACGCCGGCATCTACTTTCGGAATAATATCCTCTGCCTGCTGGTTGTCTTTTGCTACCAGCGTCTTAATGGATGCCGAAAGGCCGCGGATTTGTTCTGCCACAACCGCAAAGCCGCGCCCCTGCTCTCCTGCCCGGGCTGCTTCTATCGAAGCATTGAGCGACAGCAGGTTTGTCTTATTTGCAATGCTGACAATATTTTCACTCGTATTTTTGTAAATATCAATAAAATTCAGAATGCTTGCCAGGGAATCCTTCAGGCTGTAGCAGAAATTTGCGATATCCGTCAGCTTGCCTGCCAGGTCGCCTGCCTCATGGGCAGATGCTTCATTGGCTTCATTCAGCTCGGAAACGGCATTGGACAGTGTTGTAAAATCGCCTTTGATGGCATCGATTTTATTGCCCCGCTGTTCATGCTCGAGCTGCTGCTGCTTGCTGACTTCTGCCATCTTCTGCTGCTCCTGTTCCGCCAGCTCCTTAATATAATGAATGCAGTTTTCCTTTGCATTGACATGATTATAAATCGCATATGCCATATCCCTGCAGGTCTCATAACCGCAGGCACTGCAGTTGATGGCCTGTTTTTTCGGCGTATCTTTATTCATGCTTAAATAAATCTGTTTCAGTTCGTTTTCCGAAGGCATCTTCACCTGAATCGCCTTGGACGTATCGTAGCTGCGGATAAAGTCCTGCAAATCGAGTTCTTTAAATGCTTCCATCAGGTTTGCAAGCCGTTCCTTTGGCGGAATCTGCTCCGTCCATGGATTCCTGCTTTTCCTGCCCGGGAAGCCCTTTTTTCTGCTCTGCACGTTTTTGCTGTCCGTATCACGCATCCTGCTCAGGGTCAGAATGACATCATCCGTATTTCTTTCCGGGTCTGTCGCCGGCCCGTAAATGCATCCCTTTGCGCAGTTTAAAATATCCAGCATCAGCGGAAGCTCCGCCTTATTTTTCACGCGTTTTAAGTATTCATGCAGATAGCGGTATGCTTCCTGCTCCCCTTCCACCTGCAAAACCACCTGGCTTTTTCCCAGAAAATGCTCCACATTCTCCCGCAGGCCGCCCGGCATCGGGTACAGGGAGCCCATGCCGTATTCCAGCTCGTCGGTATATTCCGGGCTTTTTGCATAATCCCGGCCGATATGCTGCATCAGCTTTGCAAATGTAACATTATACTTTACATACCCATGATTGTTCGCATCCGTGATTTCGGCCTTTTTTGCCACGCAGGGGCTGATAAATGCAAGGTCATCTGTAATTTTCAGATATTTTTTTATGTATATCGCCATGCACATCATCGGGCTTTGCACCGGCATCATGCGCGGAATCAGCTCCGGGATATATTTTTCCACATAATCCACGACCGCCGGGCATGGCTGGCTGATGCCTCCTGTAAAATGATGCTCTGTGATATATTTCAGATATCCCCAGGTTGTAATATCCGCACCAAACGATACACTGTATATATGCCGCACGCCCAGGGATTTCAGATATCCGAGCACGCGCCTGTACTCCTTCGGATAATTGGCCAGAAACGCCGGTGCAACAATAACCGATATCTTCCGCCCGCCTTTCAAATCCGAAAAAAATGCTTCCGTATCATCGTAATAAGTCCTGGCTCCATGGCCGCACGCCTTTAAGCATGCCCCGCACGCCACGCAGCTGTCCCGGTTAACCAGGATTTTGTTATCCTGTGCAATATTGGACACCAGTGTGGGGCATACCCGCACACATTTATTGCATCCGGTACAGTCATCACTCGTATAAATCAGCATGCCCTGTGTATTGCGCAATTCATTCCCGTCTTTCATTTTCACATTGTCTCCTTTTGACTCATGTACATGCCTGCGTCCTGACAGCTTCACGCTTTCGCATTCTGTTATCTGTTTTTATTTTAGCAGATATTTATGCAAAAATAAATATAAAATATTCATAAACTATTTCGGCATGTTATCAAAATATTAACAATGAAAAACGCTCCGGTTTATCTGTCCGCTGTCTGTGCTGGTGTCAGTCCGTCCGGTTCCAGCTCCTGTTCCCAGCCTGCAAAAACCAGCTCCAAGTCAAACGGCTCCATGCCAGACCGGTGTGTGGGATGAACTTTCAGCACAAAGACCACAATATCCTGCCGCCATTTGCCGCCCGCATTCTGGTAAAGCGCAATACAGGTCTCTCCCTGACAGGATATAAAGCGTGCATCAAAAGCTGTCCGGCTTTCCGCCATAAATCCATCTTCTGCCGCTTCGCCCGGCTTTAACTCCAGTGTCAGCCCTGCATCCCTGATTTCGGCCTTTATCATACCGCGGCCGGAATCATAGGATTCCGTGATAAAATACCCGGCCCTGTTTCGGGCAGTGCCGGCAGCAGAAGGCCCGTCCGGGTGCGGAAGGCTTATTTTCGCATAATCCTTTCCAAGCTTTGCATACAGGCTGATATCCCCGCAGTCTAACGGGTCTGTATCTTCCGGGTGCTGCCCGGCAGACAGAATCATAACCGAGTCCCCATACGGCACATGCGCGGAAGAAATTTCAGGAACCATAAAAAAGCTGTCCGACTCCCCAAGCTCCAGCCGGTCACCATTTCCAAACTCTATCCGGTAAGAAACCGTACTCTCAGACACCGTGCGGTAAATGCGGTCTGTTTTTCCGTCAAAATCGAAATCCGGCTGCGGACAGGCATCCCGCCATTCCTGATACGGGCTTTCGTCCAGATATCCCTCATACTGCACCACGCGGCTCATATCATCCGCTCCGTCATAACCGGTCCGCGGCCCTCTGCCGTTTTCATCCGCATCCGTGCCAGGCTGCTGCTGCGTGCCCGTGTTTTTATCCGCATCCGTGCCGGGCTGCTCCTGCGTGCCCATGTTTTCATCCGTGCCGGGCTGCTCCTGCCGCGTGCCCGTGCCTTCCCCGCCACTGTCCTGTCCGGCCTGGATTTCTTCCCCGGGACTAAACAGCAAGCCGGCTGTAACCGCTGTTACGGCAGCTGCCAAAAGGACACTGAGCCACAGCGCCTTTTTTTTATAGCGCAGCACATTTGCAATCCGCTGGCGGATTCCGCCTTCGCCGCAGAAAAGCGGCCCGGCCAGTATGATTTTTCTGCCGCTGGCCACTGACAAAAGCGCCGCGGAATATGCTTTGCGGGATTCCTGCCCAAGCTTGCGGATAACGCTTTCATCACACGACATTTCCATATCACGGCACATCAGGACAAAAGCCAGCCATGCCAGCGGATTGAACCAGTGCACGCAGCAGATAAAAAATGCCGCCTGCTTTACCAGGTAATCCCTGCGCCTGACATGCGTTTTTTCATGCTCCAGCACAAACTGCCTGCCTGGCTGGGAAAGCTCTTTCGGAAGGTAAATCCGCGGGTGAAGCACACCGCACACAAACGGCGTGCAGATGCCTTCCTTTTCATAGACACCCGCTTCCAGCAGGCTGGCACCGCGCAGCTTTCTGGCAAGCCGCACATAAGATACGGCGCTTACAAGCACCAGCACAAGCAGCACGGCTGCCCATGCACAGGCTGCCAGCGCCAGATACACCTGCATCGGATTCACGCTTTCATATGGTTTTGGCACAAACGCTTCCTGGCTGAGAATCCGGTTCACTGCACGGTCTGCCCGCACAGAGCCGCTTTGGATATGCGGCACGGCATGCATCCCGATATCCTGCGGCACGGTCTGTGTACTGATTTTTAACAGGCTAAACGGGCTTTTCACCGATACCGGACAGGCCAGCCGGAAAAAAACAGATACCCACAATAAATAGGAATAGATTTTCGGCTGCCTCCTTAACACGGCACGAAACAGCAGCACAGCCAGCACGCAGTACCCTGCCGTTATGCTCATATTGAATAATTTTAAAAACACCTGTTCTGTCAGACTCCATACATCCATGCTTTCCGCTCCTTTCCATGCACACGCCAGCTCCGCTTTCTGGCAGCTTCCCTGCCAGCGGGCTTTTGTGCTTATGCATCATCCCGATAGCTTTCTATCAGGGATTTCATTTCCTCGACCTGTTCCCCGCTTAATTTCTTTCTGCCAATAAAAGCAGTCAGAAATTTTGGCAGGGAGCCGCCAAACGCTTCGTCCACAAACTGGCGGCCCTTTTCCCCGTAAAATTCTTCCCGGCTTATCCGCGCAGTCACAACCGCTTTCTCGTTCCGGAACAGCCCCCTGCTGCACAGCTTTTTCAGCACCGTAAACGTCGTGGACTTTTTCCAGTGAAGCTTTTCTTCACATAATTTTACCAGCTGCATGGATGCGACCGGTTCGTGCTCCCAGATAATATCTGCAAATTTTGCTTCCGTTTCCGCAAGCCTGTAATTGTCCTGCATAAGTGAATCCCCCTCTTT
>Ga0224748_10074_pt1 | contig 21934 bp, 10 predicted proteins | sample LIM_F_Water_Neg_FD_182074 | JGI IMG/M metagenome (GOLD analysis project Ga0224748, IMG submission 182074) | Enriched cells from gastrointestinal tract of the lab mouse from Pacific Northwest National Laboratory (PNNL), Richland, Washington... | ecosystem: Host-associated > Mammals > Digestive...
TATATGCAAATGAAGGGAAGAGGGGCGTATAATGGAGGAAGAAAAAAGGGTTACAAAAAGGAACAAAAAGAGTAATGTCATGCATTCTGTGAGGACAAAAATAGTAGGAGCCATGATATTGGCGATGGTTATTTTGTCGGTGTGTCTTTCTGTGGTGCTGATCAGGAATCTGCGGATTCCTCTGATGAATATCAACCAGAGTTATCTCTATGATCTGGCGCTGGCCTACGGGGAAAAAATGCAGTCGGAGATTGAGCAGAAGGGATATAATACGGCGACCCATTATAATAGTCTGGCAGATTCCCTCAGTGAAGTCGGGCTGAAAGGCGTGGAAACCAGCTATGCTTATCTGGTTTCGGCGGAAGGGATTATGCTCTATCATCCGACCAAGGAGAAAGTCGGACAGCCGGTAGAGAACGAAGTGGTAAAGGCTGTGGCGGCGGAGATCGCTACAGGCGTTGTTCCTGAGCCGAATGTGGTGGAGTATTCGTTTAATGGCGCCATGAAATACGCGGCTTACTATGTCACGGAGCGCGGCCATTGTATTCTGGTGATCTCCGTGGATAAGGATGAGCTGATGGGCACCGTGCACCGGGTTACGCTTACGGGTACAGCCTGTACGGTTATTATGGTTATCATTGCCAGTATTTTGGGCTTTTTATTTGTGAATCAGATCGTGAAGCCGCTCACCAAGGTGACGGATGTGGTAGGGCAGCTGGCTCACATGGATTTCTCTGAGATCGACGGACAGGAGAAGCTGACGGCACGGGCGGATGAGACGGGGCAGATGAGCCGGGCCGTGGCGGAGCTTCGAAGACAGCTTGTGGAAATGGTGACGAAGCTTCGGGGGCAGAGCGAAATGCTGTACGAGGCATCCGATGTGCTAAACAGCAATGCATCCGAGACTGCGATCACGGTGGAGCAGGTGGAGAAAGCGGTTTCGGAAATATCCGACGGGGCATCCTCCCAGGCGGATGAGACACAGAAAGCGACGGAGAATGTAATTCTGATGGGCAGCATGGTGGAGGAGACGAGCAGACAGGTGGAGGAACTCACGGACAATGCCAATGCCATGAGAAAATCCAGTGATGAGGCTTTCGAGACCTTGCAGAATCTTGAGAAGATTAACGACAGAGCGAGAGAGGCCATTGACGTGATTTACGAACAGACCAACACGACGAACGAGTCAGCCATGAAGATCAGACAGGCCACTTCTCTGATTACCTCCATTGCGGAGGAAACCAATCTACTGTCCCTGAATGCCAGCATAGAGGCAGCCAGGGCAGGTGAGCAGGGCAGAGGTTTTGCAGTGGTGGCGAGCCAGATTCAGAAGCTGGCGGAGCAGTCTAACGATTCTGCCAGACAGATTGAGAATATCATAGATTCTCTGATTGAGGATTCCCAGAAGTCTGTGGAGACGATGGAGGATGTGAAGAAGATCATGGAGAGCCAGAGCGAGAGCGTGGGCCGGACAAATGAAAGCTTCACACAGGTCAGGAACGGCATCACCCAGTCCCTTGACGGCGTAAACCAGATTGCAGATAAGACGAGAAGACTTGATGAGGCAAGAGTGAATGTGGTGGATGTGGTGCAGAATCTGACGGCCATTGCAGAGGAGAATGCGGCGAGTACGGAGGAGACATCCGCTTCCGTCACGGAAGTTTCGACCATTGTGTACAGCATTTCCGAAAATGCGACGAAGCTCAAGGAGGTGGCGGAGCATCTGGAACAGAGCATGAGCGTCTTCAAAATCTGACGAATGTCTTTGAGGGGTGTTTATGGAAAAAAGAGAGGATGATCTGGTCGTCGGCGGTTACCGCTTTGCTACAATCGCAGATGCGGAGACGGCCAGAATGGAAATAAAAAAGGTGGAGAATCTGGAGCAGAGGCTCGATTACCGGAAGCCTCAGAATGTGCTGCTTGTCTACAATCGTGCGGTGGAAAATCAGGTGTTTCTGACGCCCATCGGTTTGAGCTATCTGCAGAGGATGCAGAAGGAAATGGTGAAGTGGGGAGTGCCGGCGGATAAAGTACAGCCGGTGCCGCTGCGTGGGACATTCAGCAACAAGACGGCAAACAGCCGCTCGATCAAGATGAGCGTTGCCAACAGACACCCGGAATACCAGGGACGTTTTGTGACGTCCGTGCTGATCAATGTGGTGCTGGTGATACTTGTGGCGGCGATGATGCTGATTGCGTGGAACAGTGAAACACCAAATATTGTGAATTACAGACAGGCTGTGGTGAATGAATATTCGGAGTGGGAGCAGGAGCTCACCAGACGTGAGCAGGCCGTTCGCGAGGCGCAGCGCAATTTAGAATCTGAGAAGTTAAATGAGCAGTAATAGGAAGAGAGGCATGGCGGTAAATGGAGAAGTCGAAGATCCTCGTGGTGGACGATGAGAGCCGTATGCGTAAGCTGGTTCGGGATTTCCTGGTAAAAAACAATTATGAGGTTGTGGAGGCAGCGGACGGAGAAGAGGCGCTCGACCTGTTTTTTGAGATAAATGACATTGACCTGGTGATTCTGGATGTGATGATGCCCAAAATGGACGGCTGGCAGGTGTGCAGGGAGATACGCGCGTACTCCAAGGCGCCCATCATTATGCTTACGGCCAAATCAGATGAGAGAGATGAACTTCTGGGTTTTGAGCTGGGCGTGGACGAATACATCTCCAAACCATTCAGTCCGAAAATTCTTGTGGCGCGGGTGGAGGCGATTCTTCGCAGAACAGGGCAGGCGGCCGGGGAGATGATTGTGGAAGCGGGAGGAATCCGGCTGGACAAACAGGCGCACAGTGTGATGGTGGAAGGAAAGCCGGTTGATTTGAGTTACAAAGAATTTGAGCTGCTTGCATACTTTATGGAAAATAGAGGAATTGCCCTTTCACGCGAAAAGATTTTAAACAGTGTCTGGAATTATGATTATTTCGGAGATGCCAGAACGATTGATACGCATGTGAAAAAACTTCGCAGCAAGATGGGAGAAAAAGGCGAACTGATCAAAACGATCTGGGGCATGGGATATAAATTTGAGGGAGAATAAATCAAGTCATTTGTCGGAAAAAGGCAGGAATGACGGGAGGTAGAAATGGCCAAGCGGTGGTTTTATAAGGAGGAAGTGTTTTTTACCACAGAGGAAAAGCGTCTTTCGGATGAAAATCAAGACAGGATCGTAGAGCTGCTCGGCAAAAACGTAGCGGTCGGTGTAGTCGGCGGATTCTATGAGGATGGATTTCCCGTCTATTTTATCAGTGCTTTTGCACTCAACAACATAGGGATGACCTACGAGCAGTTTATGGAGAAAACAGGAGGCAGCTTTCTACAGGCTGTCTATGAACCGGATCGAAATGTGTTCACGAAGGTTTTTCTTCTGGGGGAGGAGGAGAACAGGGAGTACCGCATCATAAACGGAAAAGGTGAGCCGGTATGGGTGCGTGAGATTCGAATGGAGTCTGTCGCAAGCGATGGCAGAAGAATCTGGATCAGCGCAGTCAGGCTGATTGACGAGGAACGCAGGGATATCCAGTTGTCCAACGAGGCTTTTCGGATGCTTCGGGATACATATTTCAGGATCAGCGAGGTGAATCTGAACAAGAATACCATTGTGGACCTGAAGTTTGTGGAGAGTGAAGCGCTGGAGGTGGAGCGGTTAAACGGTGATTTCAGAATGACCATTGCTTCCTGTGCCCAGAATCATGTGGAGGAAAAGGACCGGGTCAGCTTTTTGAACGTTATGTCGGCGGAGAATTTAAAAAGAGTGTTTATGGAGGATGCCTCATCCATTCATTTCAGTTATCTGCGCCTGGTGGAAGGCGAGTGGAAATGGGTGCGGACCGATCTGGTACCTGTGGAAAATTTCAGTGAAGAAAACGCCAGATTGATGTGGTATGTAAAAAATATCACGGAGGAAAAGGCCAGAGAGACAGAGATGACAGACCAGATGCTGCGGAAAAACGCAGAACTGTTTCAGGCCAAGAAGGAGCTGGAGGAAGCAAATGCGAAGATTCGGGAGTCGAACGAAAAACTGCGCCGTGCACTGAGCGTTGAGGAACAGTACAGGCAGGCGATCGTCTCCGAGGCGGTCTTTGTGTTTAATGTAAATGTAACGAAAAACCTCATTGAGGAAGAGTTTTACGAGACTGTAGGAGGGGAGATGGAGCCGGTGCTGTCCCGGATGGGGATGCAGGCTCCGTGCAACGCGGATGATTTTTTCCTTCGCTGGGGGAAGGAGCGGATTTTTCCGGAAGACAGGGAAGTCTATGTACAGACTATAAACACCAGGCATTTGCTGGAAGCTTATGAGCGGGGAGAAAATGAGCTGATTATGGAAATTGAGACTTCAGGTGCGGACGAACAGCCTGTGGTTTTAAGACACACGATTCTGCTCACAAAGGACGGCATAAGCGGCGATATTCTGGCTCTTAACACGGCCAAAGATATCACGGATATCCGAAAAAAGGACAGGGAGACGAAGAAAGCGCTCCTGGATGCTTACGAGGCTGCGGACAGGGCGAGCTGTGCCAAGACGGATTTCCTCTCCAAGATGTCCCATGATATCAGGACGCCCATGAATGCGATTATCGGTATGACAGCCATCGCGGGTACTAAGCTGCATGACCCTGACGGGATGGAGGAATGTCTGGCAAAGGTTTCAACGGCCAGCCAGCATCTGCTCTCGCTCATCAATGAGGTGCTCGACATGAGCAGGATTGAGTCGGGTGCGATGACGCTGGACGAGGAGGAATTTAACCTTCTGAATATTATAGACAACATGGTTAATATGCTTTCTGCTGCCGCAAGAGATAAGAGGCAGAAGATCGTATTTCGCGCTCATGGCGTTCAGAATACCAATGTGCGGGGAGATGCGAGACGGCTGCAGCAGATCTTCGCGAACGTGATAAGCAATTCCATCAAGTACACCGAAGAGGGCGGGAAAATCAGCATAGAAATTACGGAAAAGGCTTCTCAGCAGGAGCATGTCGGATGTTATGAGTTTGTGTTTAAAGATAATGGTATCGGCATGTCGAAGAAGTTTCTGCAGCATATTTACGATCCCTTTGAACGGGCAGATGATGTGCGTACCAGCAAGATACAAGGTACCGGCCTTGGCATGACCATCAGCCGGAATATTATCCAGATGATGGGTGGAGATATTCAGATTGAGAGCGAACTGGGGATCGGGACGACTGTCACGATCACCGTGCCTTTAAAGTATCAGGTGCCGGGTGTGGTGAACAGAGAAGACCTTGCGGGAAGAACGGTTCTTGTGGTGGATGACTCACCTTTTGCGGGGGAGACAACCAATGTTCTTTTAAGTAACCTTGGGATGCGCGGTGAATGGGTGCAGTCCGGAGAAGAAGCGCTAGACTATATGAAGGAAAAACGTCGGAAAGTGGAAGACGTTTTTGCCATTCTGTTGGACGTGAATATGCCCGGTATGAACGGTATGGAGACGGCGAAGGCAATACGCAGACAGGAAGGCGTGGAAATTCCGATTATTTTCGTTTCTGCTCACGAGTGGGTGGATATAGAAGTGGAAGCGCGGCTGGCTGGCGTAAATGCGTTTATCAGAAAACCGTTTGACAAGACCAGACTGTTAACCGCATTTCGGAATTTTATTCCAAGAGAAGTAGTAAAGCCGGCGGAAGGGGAAGTGACGCTTGAACAGATCGGAGAGGCAGACTATTCTGATAAACGGATTCTGGTGGTAGAGGACAACGATTTAAACAGGGAAATCGCCATGGAAATCCTTTCCATGACAGGAGCTATGATTGAGACTGCAGAAAACGGAAAGGAAGCCGTAGATATGGTGCTTGCTTCCGAAGAGGGATATTACGATCTGATACTTATGGATCTGCAGATGCCGGTGATGAACGGATATGAGGCGACAACGACAATCCGCGCTATGGAGAGAGAGGATGCCGGAAAAGTGCCCATTGTGGCCATGACGGCGAATGCTTTTTTGGAGGACATACAGCAGTCAAAAGCCTGCGGTATGAATGAACATATGTCAAAGCCGCTGGATGTTGACCAGCTGCAGCGGATGCTGGCAAGGTGGCTGTTAAAGAAAAGTGGAAACTGATCAAGGAGGTGCCGGTTCCTGAAGCTGTGGGAACCGACACTTTTTTGTATTTTAAGAAAGATAAAAAAAGTCTTAAATGTGGGATAATATACTTTACTTTTACAGATAAATGGTTGTATTCTAAAAATCGGATATTGGGATATAAAATTTGGAGGAGACAGAATGAAAAGACAATACATAAAGTCCGGGCGCGGAGCTGTATCGGTTCTGCTTGCGGCAGCGTGTGCTTCCACACTGCTTTTTGGATGCGGAGATGCGGCGGAGAGCGCAGAGGAAGAGACGATGAGCGAGGTGATTCCCGTGGAGGCGCAGATGCCTGTCGCGGGAACGCTTGTTTTGAAAAATGAGTTTGTCGGAACGGTCAGCCCGGAGGAGTCGGTGTATGTGATTCCTATGGTGACTGCGGAAGTATTGAGTACAGGCATCAGTGTGGGAGACACAGTGACTGCGGGACAAGAGCTATGTAAACTTGATACTGAAGCAGCAGAGCTGCAGCTTGCCAGCGCGCAAGCCCAGTATAACAGTGCGGCGGCAGGCGTGCAGGCGGCAGAGGTGGGATACGAGATCGCCCAGGCGCAGTACGACAGCACGGTGGCACAGATGGATGTGCAGAATGAACAGACCCAGAGACAGAAGGATCTGACCATGTACCAGATGCAGATGCAGATTGACGGAATTAATGATGGGATAGACGATATCAACGAGCAGCTCGTGAAGCTGGATGAGGACCGGGAGGACGCCAAGGATCAGAGAGATGATCTGAACAAAGCCAGAGGTAAGGCGAATGAATATGTGAAGCAGGCGCAGGCGGCTTATCATGCTGCGGCTGTGGCTTACGGATATGAAGCTGTGCAGGCCCGGTATCAGGCTGCGATAGCGGCGGTCACGGCACTGGAAACACCAGGGGTCACGCCGGATCCGGCAGCGCTGGAAGCGGCGAAGCAGGAACTGGAGGATGCGGCTGCGGCCTTGAAGGAGGTCGAGGAAAAGTTGAAGCCTCTGGCAGAGGCCCTGCAGGCAGCCCAGGCGGCAGCCTCCCAGACAAGCGCAGCTTATGAGCAGGCGAAAGCGGGCATCGAATCCATCGATGACGGAAAGGAAAAGCTGGAGGATTCCCTTTCTGACACCTATAAAACAAAGGCACAGACCGAAACCGTAAAAAATCTGACGGAGGCACAGCTTAACATCGACACACAGCAGGTACAGGATATCGGCAAACGGACGGCGGCGCTGGGTGTGGATTCTGCGGCAGCCCAGGTTAACAGTGCAAGGGTAGGCGCAGCGGGAGCCAAGGTAGGGATTGACAGCGCGGAATATCAGCTTGATATGTACACGCTGACGGCGCCTATAGACGGTGTGATCGAGGCAGTGAACGTGAAGGAGCATGATTTTGCGTCCCCCCAGACACCGGCTTTTGTGATTTCCAACAAAAAGACAATGACAGTCACTTTCGGCGTGAGTGAGGGTATCCGTGGTACGCTGCGGATCGGACAGAAGATCCAGATAGACAGAAACGGCAAACTTTACGATGCGGTAATCACAGAGATCGGCAGTATGGTGGATCAGACCACCGGACTGTTTATGATTAAGTCCTGTGTGAGTACGCCGGACGACAGCCTGTTGACGGGCAGCAGCGTAAAGGTGACGGCAGAAACCTACAGCCAGACGGATGCCCTGCTGATTCCTTATGATGCGGTGTATTACGATGACAGCCAGCCTTATGTCTATGTGGCACAGAATGGTGTGGCGAAGCGTATGGATGTGGAGACGGGAATTTTTGATATGGAACTGATTACGGTGCTGTCGGGCCTTTCCACGGAGGATACGCTGATCACCAGCTGGTCTGCAAACCTCAGAGAGGGGGCGGAAGTCTCCGTGCAGATGACGGCAGATAGCGGGAAGGACAGCACAGAGACGGCGGCGGACGAGACAGACGGAACAGAGACACCGGCGGCGGACGAGACAGACGACGCAGAGACATCGGCGGCAGATGAGACGAACGGCACACAGACAACGGGCGAAGAGTAGGAGGCGGCGATATGAGTTTGACGAAATTAGCCTTGAAACGTCCCGTTTCTATGGCGCTTATTGTCCTGGCGCTGGTAGTGTTCGGCCTTTCGTCTGTGCCGGGCTTTCAGCTTGAACTGACGCCGGATATTGAAATGCCCATGCTCTTAGTCTATACGATTTATCCGGGGGCTGACCCGGAGAGTGTGGAGGAACTGGTTACAAAGGAGGTTGAGTCAGCAGGTTCCGAACAGAGCGGCGTAACTACTTATACCTCGCAGTCAGCGGAAAACATGTCTATGGTTATGTTCCAATATGATTACGGGACAGATCTGGATGATGCCTATATGGATTTGAAGACGGCGCTCGACGCTGCGAAGTCATCCATGCCGGATGATGTGCAGGAGCCGATGGTGATGGAGATGTCTATGGATCAGATGGAGACAATGGACGTATCGGTCACAGCGGTGGGTGACAGCGATGTGTTAAGCTATGTGAATGACACAATGGTAACAGAGCTGGAGACGATCTCCGGCGTGGCGGATGTAACCGTGTACGGCGGACGGGAGAATTATATCCGGGTACTGCTCAACTCCCAGGCGATGAAGGAGTATGGGGTGACCATGAGCGGAATTGCCCAGACCATAGGCGCTATGGATTTTACCGTGCCTGTGGGAAGCGTGAACCAGGGATCACAGGATATTGCGGTATCCAGCAGTGCGGATATTTCCGGGGTGGTACAGATCCAGAATATTCCCATCACTACGGCAAGAGGACAGGTCATTCCCCTGTCGGAGCTGGCCCAGGTCGGCGAGAGCCAGATGGCGGCCGACAGTTTGAGCCGTTACAACGGACAGGATAATGTCACAATTGCCATCAAGAAAAAGAAAAGCTATGGCACAGTGGATGTGACCAGGGAAGTGGAGCAGATGCTGGATCGGCTGCAGGCGGATAACGATGTGGTTGTGATTGATACGATCTACAACGCCAGCGATATGATCATCTCGTCCCTCTCTTCCGTGGGAAGCACACTGGCGCTTGGCATATTATTTTCCATGATTGTCCTGTTTTTCTTTTTCGGGGATATCCGGGCAAGTCTTATTGTGGGAAGCGCCATGCCGATTTCCCTGTTTGCCACCATGATCGGGATGAACATGCTGGGCTTTACCTTTAACGTGGTGACGATGGGCGCGCTTGTCATTGCGATCGGCATGATGGTGGACAGCTCCATTGTGGTGCTGGAGAGCTGTTTCCGCTTAAAGGATAAGACGGGAGAATATGACAGCGCGGCGCTTGAAGGAACAGGGGTGGTGACGGCTTCCATCATTGCCTCCACGATCACAACGGTGGTTGTATACGGGCCGCTGAGTACGATGAAGGGCCTTTCGGGGCAGATGTTTTCGCAGCTTGGCATGACGATTATCATGGCTATGCTGGCTTCGCTTGTCATGGCGATGACCGTCATCCCGCTGCTGTTCCGAAAGTTTCAGCCGGTGGAGAAAAAGGATCTGCCAATCAATAAGCTGCTGCGCAGGATTAACAGCGGATATGACAGAGTTCTGCGCAGGCTCCTGCCTAAGAAGGGACTCGTGGTAGTGATATCGGTGTTTCTCCTGATTGCGGCGTTTATGTTAGTGAGCCAGATCCACACGGAGCTGATGCCCAGCATGGATGAAGGCGCTTTTTCCATCACGGCAAGTTTCCGCTCCGGCACAAAGATGGAACTGATTGAGGAGCAGACCAGTTTCCTGGAGAAGCTGGCCGAGGAGGATGAGAATGTAGATCATTATTCCTTCAGTGTATCCGGGGATACGGCGACGCTTACCGGCTATCTGCCGGATGACTGTGAACTGTCAACGGCGCAGGTAATCGAGAAGTATGCCAAAGAACTGGACGGTCTGACCAACATGGATATCAGCATCAGCGCCAGCGGCGCCAGCATGAGCAGCATGATGGGAACCGGCATTGAAATCGATCTGGAAGGACGTGACCTGAATGACTTGAGGGAGACGGCCAGACAGGTACAGGATATGCTGCAGGGGATACCGGGTGTCCTCCAGACTTCCTCGAACCTGGCGGAAGCGTCCACTCAGGCAAAAATTATCATTGATCCGTTGAAGAGTATGGCGGCCGGACTGCCGCCTGTACAGGTGGCGGGCGAGATGTATAATACGCTCAGCGGTATGGAGGCTGCGAAACTAAAGAGAAGCGGTGAAGAGTATACGGTGCGGGTGGAGTACCCCGAGGGCGAGTATGAGGGTATGAATGACCTTTTGAATATGACGCTGAACACAGCCAGGGGAACGCAGATTCCCCTGGCGGAGATTGCAGCGGTGGAATACCGGGATTCGCCGGTGACCCTTATTCGTGTGGACGGCGTCTATCAGGTTGCGGTGACGGCCAGCACCACGGAGGAAGCCAGGTTTACGGCGCAGGAGGCGGCAGATGCCGCGATGGAGCAGATGGTGCTTCCAAGAGGCGTCTCCCGGGCAGCCAGCATGATGGATGATATGATGATTGATGAGTTTAAGGCAATTATCACGGCCATTTTTGTGGCGATTTTCCTGATTTTTCTTGTGATGGCCATGCAGTTTGAGTCGCCGCGGTTTTCGCTGATGGTGATGATGAGCATTCCTTTCGCTCTGATCGGTTCCTTCGGACTGCTGTATGTGGCAGGATCTACCTTGAGTATGGTATCGCTGATGGGTGTGCTGATGTTAGTCGGTATTGTGGTAAATAACGGTATCCTCTATGTGGACACGGCAAACAGGCTGCGGGAGGAAATGCCGTTGGAGGAGGCGCTGATCCAGAGCGGACAGCTCAGACTAAGACCCATTTTGATGACCACGCTCACAACGATTCTCTCAATGGTGCCGATGTCTCTCGGGATCGGAGAAGGCTCTGTTATGATGGAAGGTATGGCCATGATTATCATTGGCGGCCTGATTGCTTCCACCGTGTTGATTTTGTTACTGATGCCGACTTTTTATCTGATTATAGATAAGAGGACCAGAAAAGAGAAGAGACTGAACAGGAGAGAAGAAAGGCGGATCAGAAAAGAGGAGAAAAAGGCAGAAAAGAAAGCTGCCAAGGAAGAGAAGAATAAAGAAGAGTAGTTAAAAGTGAGTAAAAAAGACCGGTTCAGATTTATTTTATCTGAAACCGGTCTTTTCCGTTCCATTTTGCTTCATAGAGCGCTTTGTCTGCATTCTGGTAAAGCAGTTCATAAGTGTCGTTGTTTGCGGCGAGCCCGACGCCGATGCTGACAGAGAGCTTCTGGTCAGGATATTTGCTGTCGAAGTTCTGGTGAACGATGGAAAGGAATTTGCGCAGCATTCCTTCTGTCTCTTTCGTGGAGATGTCGCGGCCTACAAAAACGGCAAATTCATCGCCGCCCAGACGGCCCACGATATCTCGGTTTCGGTTGTAATAGTTCTCAAGAACTGCGGAAAATTCCCGCAATACCTGATCGCCCACGGGATGCCCGAGCTGGTCGTTGATCAGCTTGAAGTTATCCATGTCCATAATCATCAGAAGACCCTGATCGGGCCGCTCTGTCAAAGATACCCTGACGAGCTCTTCGAATCCTTCCCGGTTGAGAAGCTTGGTCAGCGGATCCATTCTGGCCTTTGTACGGATCGAACTCATCTCCTTGGAATACAATGATGTCAGGCAGAAGAGGAGGACGGAGGCGATTACGGCAGTCAGCAGCATGGGAAATTCAATACGCCACAACCCTTTCAATACTTCATTGCGGTTCATGCAGGTAATGAAATACCAGTCCGTATTCGGAATGACATTGATGTCTACGAAATAGACGCTCTCATTGCCAAGGATGTCGCTCTGCCCTGTCTTTTCCTCATCCAAAAGACGACTGATATTTTGATACAGCAGGGATTCATGCTCGGCGGACAGCGTCGTGCCGATCATGGAGGCATCTGAGTCAGCAATGATCAGACGGCTGTTTTTTGTGACAAAAAAAGCATGTTCGATTTTGTCAGAGGCGCTTTCTTCGGCCAGCCGGGAGGCGTAATCCAGATAGACGTCTGCGGACAGAACCGTTACCGCAGGGCCGGTCTTCAGGCGGCTGCTTATGCTTACACAGGTGCCGCCGGTCATCGCATCCACATAAGGGGTGCCGAAGGCAAACTGATCGTGAGATAAACCTTCTTGATACCAATCGCGTTCTGTCACGACAAAATCATCATCGGGAATCCAGCCGGATGAATCAAAGTAATTGCCGAGGTCATCGCCCATATACAGACCGTAGGGATAGGCTTCATGTACATTGGTGCTGGCAGACATCAGTTTGTAGGTGGCCTCATTTTCCAGTCCCAGCTTTTCAATCATATCCTTGTAGATGGTCGCTTCGCTCAGCACAGAATCAGCCCAGGAACTGATTTCTTCTACATAATATTGAGATTTCAGAGTCAGTTTTTCCTTCGAGAGTATCAAAATTTCCCGTCTGACAAGCATAAAATAGAAAATAATCATTACCAGAACAATGGGAACGATGGTGCAGACCAGTTTTATGTTAGCCCAGATATAACGGTGTTTTGTTTTCATTCAAAATCCCTCCCCGGGGAAAGGTAAAGACGCCCGGTTTCCCGCAATATTACTTGCCATAATTTTATCATAAGCACCCGGAAAGTCAAGGCGGGACACTATTGACAAACGTGTGTGGGAATGTTAACGTGGTTACCAATCCTACTTCCTTTTTGAGAAAGGATGCCATTATGAAATATTCGATGAAAAGGCAGTTTGCTTTTATTTTCATAACGCTGATAACCGGCACGATTCTTATGTGCCTGATCCTGAATTCGACCCTTCTGGGGACTTACTATCTTAATAAGAAGCAGAATGCACTGGTGAGCGCTTATTACAGCATCAACGAAGCGTCAAGCGCAGGTGATATTATCAGCGAGGAATACGATATTGAGTTGAAAAAAATTTGTGAGAAATACAATATTCAGGTATTGGTGGCGGACGGGGAATCGGAAGCGATCAAATATTCCATGAATGACCCCCGCAATGTGCTTAAGCAGCTTTTTGATCATATTTTTCTCGGTGTGGATGAGGAAGGTCTTCTTTTGAATACGGCTAATTATAAAATGCAGGTAGTCAGAGATCTTAAGACACAGACGGAATATATCGAGATGTGGGGCATATTGGATAACGGTTACCTCTTTATGCTGCGCAGTGCATTGGAAGGTATCAGGGAGAGCGTGTCCATTTCCAATCATTTTCTGGCCTATGTCGGTTCGGTGGCTGTTTTGGTCAGTGTTCTTCTGGTAATCTGGCTATCAAACCGTGTCACGAAGCCGATTCTGGAGCTGGCGAAGATTTCTGAGCGGATGAAGGAGCTGGATTTTGAGGCGAAGTATACGGGAAATGATAAGACAGAGATAGCCATTCTTGGCAATAATATCAACGAACTGTCAGAGGCTCTTGAGGAGACGATCTCCGAGCTGCGAACGGCCAACAATGAACTTTTGAAGGATATAGAGAGAAAGGATCAGGTGGACGAGAAAAGAAGGGAATTTTTGTCAAACGTTTCCCACGAGCTTAAGACGCCGATCGCACTCATTCAGGGATATGCAGAAGGATTGAAGGAAGGAATCAGCGAGGATCCCGAGAGCAGGGCGTTCTATTGTGATGTGATTGTGGATGAGGCGTCCAAAATGAACGCTCTGGTAAAAAAACTCCTCACCCTCAATCAACTGGAAGCAGGCAACGAGATTGTCAATATGGAACGCTTTGACGTGACGGCGCTGGTAAAAAATTATATTGCATCTGCGGATATTTTAATCCGTCAAAAGGAAATATCCGTCCGCATGGATGACTATGAGCCTGTTTATGTCTGGGGGGATGAGTTCCGGGTGGAGGAGGTGTTTATGAATTATTTCACCAACGCCATCAATTACGCGGGGGATGAGAAAATCATAGACGTAAAAATCCGAAGGATTGACAGCCGGGTGCGCGTTTCGGTATTTAACACGGGAAATCCGATTCCACAGGAAAGTGTTGGGCATTTGTGGGATAAGTTTTATAAAGTAGACAAGTCCAGAACAAGAGAATATGGAGGAAGCGGGATAGGGCTTTCCATCGTAAAGGCAATTATGGAATCCATGAACCGGGAGTACGGCGTGATCAATTATGACAACGGTGTGGAATTTTGGTTTCAACTGGACATGGCGTAACGGCAAATTTGCGGATGATGCAGCCGAACCGATCGTATCGCCAGGTTTTGACTTGTAAGAATAAAAAATGTGGGTTATAATATAATAACGCAAAGTGTGTGGAGCGTGAATTTGCGGTTTTTTTGTAAACTAAATTTACAACAGGGAGATGCGGACGTGAAAAAGGCGAATGTTCTTTTGTGCAGTGTGGCAGCGGCTCTTATGATGACGGGATGTGCTACAGTGCCTGATCTGACACAGACTGAGACTGAATTAATATCGGAATACGCGGTGGGCGTGCTGTTAAAATATGATAAGGGGCACGGAAGAAAACTGGTAGACACAGCGGGGTATGAAACCGAGGAGGAGACGGAGGAACCAGAGTCTGAGCTGCCGGAAGAGGAAATACCGGAAGAGCCTGAATTTGACGAGGCCGCTGAAGTGGTGGATGTGAGTCAGGATGAGGAGGAATCACAGCCGACCATATCCTCGGTGGAAGAGTATTACGGTATTCCCAATATCATGATAAGTTACACGGGATGGGAGATGGCGGATTCCTATCCGCCGCAGTCGGAGGATGAAACTCCGTTTTTCTCGATGGATGCGTCAAACGGTATGCAGCTTTTGGTATTAAAGTTTAACGCCCAGAATCTGACAGCAGAAGACCAGGCTTTAAATATGATGAGCTATCGGGCGACATTCCGGGTATCGGTGAATGGTGAGGCCAGCAAGGGAGCGCTGGCTACGATGCTGGTGAACGATATGCAGACTTATGACAGTGTGATACCGGCAGGCTCATCTGTGGATATGGTGAGTATCGTGGAGGTGCCGCAGGGAACCAATCCCAATACGATAGATTTTATACTCCGGGGCGGCGAGCAGGATGGAACACTTCATCTTCAATAGACGCACAGGGCAGCGGGAAAGGCAGAATATCCGCTTATCTGTCAGAAAAAAAAGAAATTTGTAAGAAATTAAAAAAAGCTGTTGACATCCAATTATTCATCTGCTATTATATGAAAGTCGCCTGCAGGAAATACTAAAAAGCAGGATGACACATAAGAAAAGGATGCAAAGCATTCTTTCAGAGGACGGTCGCGAAGAGATCTGCCTCACGGCACCTTGACAAATAAACAGTGATGCAACCCTGAAAAGATTCCAAGAGAAAATTTTCAGAAAAGTATCGGACGATACAAACTAACAAACAGTATTTAAGGGTACAAACGGAGCTGATCCTGAAGGGATTTGCTCCGAGCCAAGTGCTTGTTTTGAATCCGGATCAGAATAATTATTAGAGAGTTTGATCCTGGCTCAGGATGAACGCTGGCGGCGTGCTTAACACATGCAAGTCGAACGGGAATGCCACGCTGATGCGATTTCGGTCAAATCATGTGGCATTCGAGTGGCGGACGGGTGAGTAACGCGTGGGTAACCTGCCTTACACAGGGGGATAACACCTGGAAACAGGTGCTAATACCGCATAAGCGCACAGGGCCGCATGGCCCGGTGTGAAAAACTCCGGTGGTGTAAGATGGACCCGCGTCTGATTAGCTTGTTGGCGGGGTAGGGGCCCACCAAGGCGACGATCAGTAGCCGGCCTGAGAGGGTGGACGGCCACATTGGGACTGAGACACGGCCCAAACTCCTACGGGAGGCAGCAGTGGGGGATATTGGACAATGGGGGAAACCCTGATCCAGCGACGCCGCGTGAGTGAAGAAGTATTTCGGTATGTAAAGCTCTGTCAGCAGGGAAGAAAGAAATGACGGTACCTGACCAAGAAGCCCCGGCTAACTACGTGCCAGCAGCCGCGGTAATACGTAGGGGGCAAGCGTTATCCGGAATTACTGGGTGTAAAGGGAGCGTAGACGGTGATGCAAGTCTGGAGTGAAAGGCGGGGGCCCAACCCCCGGACTGCTCTGGAAACTGTGTAACTTGAGTGCAGGAGAGGTAAGCGGAATTCCTAGTGTAGCGGTGAAATGCGTAGATATTAGGAGGAACACCAGTGGCGAAGGCGGCTTACTGGACTGTAACTGACGTTGAGGCTCGAAAGCGTGGGGAGCAAACAGGATTAGATACCCTGGTAGTCCACGCCGTAAACGATGATTACTAGGTGTCGGTGGGTATGGACCCACCGGTGCCGCAGCAAACGCAGTAAGTAATCCACCTGGGGAGTACGTTCGCAAGAATGAAACTCAAAGGAATTGACGGGGACCCGCACAAGCGGTGGAGCATGTGGTTTAATCCGAAGCAACGCGAAGAACCTTACCAAGTCTTGACATCTGGATGACAGGGACGTAACGGTCCCCTTACTTCGGTACATCCAAGACAGGTGGTGCATGGTTGTCGTCAGCTCGTGTCGTGAGATGTTGGGTTAAGTCCCGCAACGAGCGCAACCCTTATCTTCAGTAGCCAGCAGGTAAAGCCGGGCACTCTGGAGAGACTGCCGGGGATAACCCGGAGGAAGGTGGGGATGACGTCAAATCATCATGCCCCTTATGATTTGGGCTACACACGTGCTACAATGGCGTAAACAGAGGGAAGCGAGCCCGCGAGGGGGAGCAAATCCCAAAAATAACGTCCCAGTTCGGATTGTAGTCTGCAACCCGACTACATGAAGCTGGAATCGCTAGTAATCGCGGATCAGAATGCCGCGGTGAATACGTTCCCGGGTCTTGTACACACCGCCCGTCACACCATGGGAGTCGGAAATGCCCGAAGTCTGTGACCTAACCGTAAGGGAGGAGCAGCCGAAGGCAGGTCGGATGACTGGGGTGAAGTCGTAACAAGGTAGCCGTATCGGAAGGTGCGGCTGGATCACCTCCTTTCTAGGGAAGAGAAGTAGGGGCTGCATTACTGTTGATCTGCCAGGGGGCAGAGGGAAAAAATTCTGGTGGCGATGCGCTTACGGGAGACACCCGTACCCATCCCGAACACGACGGTTAAGCTGTAAGCGGCCGATGGTACTATGCCGGAGACGGCATGGGAGAGTAGGTGGCTGCCAGATTAAAAAAGAAAATCCCAAAAGGGATGATCTTTGGGGGCTTAGCTCAGATGGGAGAGCACCTGCCTTGCAAGCAGGGGGTCGAGAGTTCGAATCTCTTAGTCTCCACGATGGCAATGAGCAGTGCGGACAGACGCATTTACATCTGTCCATAATGCAAATGCATGTGATGAAATAGCTGTGAAACAGTTATGAGTCGCACTGCGAATGTAGATTAATTACGATTGCTGTTAAATTCTTAATTAAATATGTAACGAGGGCTTATAGCTCAGCCGGTTAGAGCGCACGCCTGATAAGCGTGAGGTCGGTGGTTCGAGTCCACTTAAGCCCATCGGGACAGGCAGGCATTTTTTCTTCGGGAATGAACATCCGCTGAAGAGGAAAGGTCCACTTAAGCCCGTCGGGATCTGATGACTGAATCTGGATTCCGGAACGTACCTTGAAAACCGAATACTGAAGATCCAAAAAAAGATATCGGCAGTTAATTGCGAAGCAATTTACTGCGAGTATCGACATCCGAGGTCTGTGACCATGGGAGGAAGCAGCGGGAAGGCTGTGGAAGAGGCCATGGGAACAGATAAGAAATGCGTAGAAACAGGAAAGTTAAGTAAGAAATACCCGCCGGAGGCGTAACGCTATACGGTGAAGGCGGAGAAGAGAACTGCGTAAGCAGTTCGTGCAGTTACCGCGAAGCGGTTACTGCGTGGTTAAGCAAGAAAGAGCACAGGGCGGATGCCTTGGCACTGAGAGCCGATGAAAGACGTGATAAGCTGCGAAAAGCCGTGGGGAGGAGCAAATATCCCGGGATCCACGGATATCTGAATGGGGAAACCCACATGGAAAGACTCCATGTATCCATGTCTGAATCCATAGGGCATGGAGGGGAACCCGGTGAACTGAAACATCTAAGTAGCCGGAGGAAGAGAAAGAAACATCGATTCCGGGAGTAGCGGCGAGCGGAACCGGAAGAGCCCAAACCGAGATGCGTGCATTTCGGGGTTCGGACTGCACAGGCGACTTACAAAGACAGGGGAACGGACCTGGAAAGACCGGCCGGAGAGGGTGAAAGCCCCGTAGCCGAAGTCAGAGTAAGGGCGGCAGGATCCAGAGTACCACGGGACACGAGAAACCCTGTGGGAAAGAGCGGGGACCACCCCGTAAGGCTAAATACTCCTCAGTGACCGATAGAGTAAAGTACTGTGAAGGAAAGGTGAAAAGGACCCCGGGAGGGGAGTGAAAGAGAACCTGAAACCCTGTGTTTACAAGCTGTGGAACACCGACATGGTGGACCGCGTACTTTTTGTAGAACGGTCCGGCGAGTTGCGGGTGGTGGCGAGGTTAAGTGCTTCAGGCACGGAGCCGGAGGGAAACCAAGTCTTAAGAGGGCGTGAAGTCATCATCTGCAGACCCGAAACCGGGTGACCTACCCATGTCCAGGATGAAGCTGCCGTAAGAGGCAGTGGAGGTCCGGACCCACATCCGTTGAAAAGGGTGGGGATGAGGTGTGGGTAGGGGAGAAATTCCAATCGAACCCGGAGATAGCTGGTTCTCCTCGAAATAGCTTTAGGGCTAGCCTCATAGTGAGCCAGATGGAGGTAGAGCACTGAATACCCTAGGGGGCGTCAAAGCCTACCGAAGGTTATCAAACTCCGAATGCCATGCTGGTATATATGGGAGTCAGACTGCACGAGATAAGTTGGGCAGTCAAAAGGGAAAGAGCCCGGACCCGCGGCTAAGGTCCCAGAGTGCGTGTTAAGTGGAAAAGGATGTGGGATTTCGAAGACAGCTAGGATGTTGGCTCAGAAGCAGCCACACATTCAAAGAGTGCGTAATAGCTCACTAGTCGAGAGGTCCTGCGCCGAAAATGTCCGGGGCTGAAACACGACACCGAAGCCCGGGGATGTATGTAAATACATCGGTAGAGGAGCATTGCTGACACGGAGAAGCCGTACCGTAAGGGGCGGTGGAGAGTCAGGAAGAGAGAATGCCGGAATGAGTAGCGAGAGTAAGGTGAGAATCCTTACGGCCGGATATCCGAGGTTTCCAGGGTAAAGCTGATCTGCCCTGGGTAAGTCGGGACCTAAGGCGAGGCCTGGCGGCGTAGCCGATGGACAGCAGGTGGAGATTCCTGCACTGCTGTATGACAGAACTGTGGGGACGCATGGGGGAAGCATGGGCCGGGAGAGGAAAGACCGGTGCAAGCGCAGCAGGAGGTGTAAAGGCAAACCCGTACACCAGTCCGAGGGCGTGAAGCGGAGCGAAAGGAAGTAGCGAAGCATGCGATACCCGTGCCGAGAAAAGCCGCTATTGTTCATACAGTACCCGTACCGCAGACCGACACAGGTGGATGGGGAGAGAATCCCAAGGCCGGCGGGAGAAGCATTGTCAAGGAACTCGGCAAAATGACCCCGTAACTTCGGGAGAAGGGGTGCCACGGTAAAACGTGGCCGCAGAGAATAGGCTCAGGCAACTGTTTAGCAAAAACACAGGTCTATGCGAAACCGAAAGGTGAGGTATATGGGCTGACGCCTGCCCGGTGCCGGAAGGTTAAGAGGAGAGGTCAGCGCAAGCGAAGCCTTGAACCCAAGCCCCGGTAAACGGCGGCCGTAACTATAACGGTCCTAAGGTAGCGAAATTCCTTGTCGGGTAAGTTCCGACCCGCACGAAAGGCGTAATGATCTGAGCGCTGTCTCGACAATGCACCCGGTGAAATTGAAGTGCCAGTGAAGATGCTGGCTACCTGCGCCAGGACGGAAAGACCCCATGGAGCTTTACTCCAGCTTGATACTGGGATCCGGTGCTGTATGTACAGGATAGGTGGGAGGCTAAGAGATACGGACGCCAGTCCGTAAGGAGCCGCTGTTGGGATACCACCCCTGCAGTACTGGGTTTCTAACCTGCAGCCGTGACCCGGCTGGGGGACAATGTCTGGCGGGGAGTTTGACTGGGGCGGTCGCCTCCGAAAGGGTATCGGAGGCGCTCAAAGGTTCCCTCAGAATGGACGGAAACCATTCGGAGAGTGCAAAGGCAGAAGGGAGCCTGACTGCGACACCGACGGGTGGGGCAGGTACGAAAGTAGGACTTAGTGATCCGGTGGTATGAAAGTGGGATTGCCATCGCTCAACGGATAAAAGCTACCCTGGGGATAACAGGCTTATCACTCCCAAGAGTTCACATCGACGGAGTGGTTTGGCACCTCGATGTCGGCTCATCGCATCCTGGGGCTGGAGCAGGTCCCAAGGGTTGGGCTGTTCGCCCATTAAAGCGGTACGCGAGCTGGGTTCAGAACGTCGTGAGACAGTTCGGTCCCTATCCGGCGCAGGCGCAGGATATCTGAGAGGAGCTGTCCTCAGTACGAGAGGACCGGGATGGACGGACCGCCGGTGTACCTGTTGGAGACCAACTCCACGGCAGGGTAGCCGAGTCCGGCAGGGATAAACGCTGAAGGCATCTAAGCGTGAAGCCCCCCTCAAGATGAGATATCCCAGGAGAAATCCGAAGACCCCCTGGAGAGTACGGGGTAGATAGGCATGAGGTGGAAGCGCAGCAATGTGTGGAGCTGACATGTACTAATAGGTCGACGGCTTAACCAGAACAAAAGGAGATTCAGTATTTGGTTTTGAGGGTATGTTTCAAATTTATTAACACTATTTGCAAAAAATTGTAATTAGTGTTTTTTTTTTATAATTTTTGTGATATAATAAGTTGAATCTGAGATTGCAATGAAATTTGCTTAAATATAAGGGAAATGAATGAGCGATCTGGAAGATGAGACGGTATTTTCTAAATATATAACGTGAGGTGGATTGCATGGATACAAAAATTCTGCTTGAAAATGGAACAAATGAGCTGGAGGTACTTGAATTTAAGCTGGACGGGAATGCTTACGGTATCAATGTGGCGAAGATTAAGGAAATTATTAACTATCAGGAAGTGACACCTGTACCGAATGCACATCCGAGTGTGGAAGGTATCTTTATGCCGCGCGATACGATGATTACGGCGATCGACTTGAAGAACTGCTTACAGAGAGGTGTCTCTGAACCGGGTGGTCTCTTTATTGTCACGAATTTCAATAAGCTGGACATTGCGTTTCATGTGGATTCCGTGGTTGGTATTCATCGTGTATCCTGGAGAGAGATTATCAAGCCGGGCACAACGATATCCACATCGGAAGACGGCGTGTCAACGGGTATTATCAAGTTTGATGACAGACTGATCATCATTCTTGACTTTGAGAAGATTGTGACCGATATTAACCCTGAGACAGGTCTTAAAGTTGCTGATATTGAGGAGCTTGGCGAGAGACACAGAATTGATGTGCCGATTCTGATTGCAGAGGATTCACCGCTTCTGAATAAGCTGATCGTAGACTCCTTACATAAGGCTGGATATGTGAACCTGATTCATACAGAGAACGGCCAGCAGGCATATGACGTGATCCAGGAGTGCAAGAAAGAGGGCACGCTTAAGGAGCATGTACAGTGTATTATCACTGATATTGAAATGCCGCTTATGGATGGTCACAGACTGACTAAGCTGGTGAAATCTGATGATGATACGAAGGATATCCCGATTGTTATTTTCTCTTCGCTTGTCAATGATGATATGAAGAGAAAGGGAGAAGCGCTCGGTGCGAATGCGCAGCTTTCCAAGCCGGA
>Ga0224748_10075_pt1 | contig 21826 bp, 24 predicted proteins | sample LIM_F_Water_Neg_FD_182074 | JGI IMG/M metagenome (GOLD analysis project Ga0224748, IMG submission 182074) | Enriched cells from gastrointestinal tract of the lab mouse from Pacific Northwest National Laboratory (PNNL), Richland, Washington... | ecosystem: Host-associated > Mammals > Digestive...
TGAAAGCGATCTGTGGCACCATCCGCGGAAATATGTGGTTCCGGTGATTATGCTGCTGCTTGCGGGGGGAGTCTTAGTCCGGCCGGTGCTGCTGCCTGTACTGTTGGTTTTGCTGGCTGTGGAAATTATTATTTTGCTTTTTATATGTGGGAGGCATCCGGAGTGATGGATAAAGCATGAATGAAAAAAAGATATTATATGTGGAAGACGATTTAAGCCTGATTGAAGGCCTGAAATACACACTGGAGAAGAACGGTTTTCAGGTGGATAATGCCCGTACCGTAAAGGCGGCGTATCAATTCTTCCAGGGCGGTCGGTATGACCTTTTACTGCTGGATGTTACACTGCCGGATGGGACAGGCTTTGATATTTGTAAAGAAGTACGGAAGACTTCTGTTGTCCCGATTATTTACCTGACCGCTTCGGATGAAGAGATCAGCATCATAAGAGGGCTGGACATGGGTGGGGATGATTACATTACCAAACCCTTTAAGCTGGGAGAGGCTCTTTCGAGGATCAACGCATTGCTGCGCCGTTCGGCACAATTGAATAAGAGTGACATGATTTTAGAATCGAATGGGATCAGAATTGATATGTCGGAGCGGGTCTGCTGGAAGGGAGAAGCAGAATTGGCACTGACGCTGGTGGAATATAAGCTGCTCTGCCTTTTCCTGAAAAATCCAAACCGTATTTTATCAAGGGAGATGATCTTAGACCGTCTTTGGGATGGGAACGGCAGTTATGTGGATGACAATACCCTTTCCGTCTATATTCGCAGGCTGCGGAGGAAAATTGAAGATGACCCCAATTCCCCTGCAAAGCTTCTGACAGAAATCGGATTTGGTTATAAATGGGCAGTGTGAAGGAAATCACTAAGCTCGAAAGTACCTCGCTAAATGATTTCAAGATTCACATGGAAGAACGCAGGAGCAACGTTCTTCAGGAGGTTTCGTGCAGGATATGAAAAGAATGGGAAAAGAAACAAGGAGGATGCTGTGTTGGCTGCTTGCCGTCTGTCTGGCTGCGGCGGCTGGCTCAGGTCTCCTTTTATCCTATATGACAAATGATTTCCAGAAAACAATGGTGGAACATGATTATGGGACGGCAGGCTATTTGGTAAACCACCCGGACACAAACATAGCAGCCGCATTTACGAAAGACAAAACGAACTCTGACCTGGAGGCCGGGAGGCAGGTTCTTAAGGGGGCAGGCTACCATGAAAACACAAGTTCCGGATTGATTCCTGCTGTCGCCGCTTATCAGAAGCGTACCGCCGTTATGCTCGGCGGTATGCTTTTTGGCGTTTTTGCGGCCGTTTTTTTGACAGTCTGGATTTATATCCGGAGACAAAGAAAGGTGCTTGCAAAGGCGGATACCGTGGTTACCCGGTTCCTGGAGGGAGATACGAACCAGAGGATCGACAGTGAGGAAACCGGGGACTGGTACAGCCTGTTCCACAGGATCAATGAGCTTGCAACCATCCTTTCCGCCCAGGCAGAGCATGAAAAACAGACCCGCGTATTTCTGCAGGATATGATCTCAGATGTTTCCCACCAGTTAAAGACGCCCCTGGCAGCGTTGAAAATGTATGATGAGATTATGGCGCAGGAGAATTCGGACAAGGAAACCATCCATGCTTTCAGCCGGAAATCCCTGCGGGAAATACGCCGGGTGGAGGACGTAGTCTATACGCTCTTAAAGATAGCCAGGCTGGACGCAGGTGTGGTCAGGATGGAAAAGGCGGAGGAAAACATTGAAATGCTCCTGGGGGATGTGACGGAACGCTTTGAGACACTGGCCGCCCGGGAAGAGAAGGAGATTGTGTTATCAGGAAAACATGATGTCTCCCTTTATTGCGATGCACTCTGGATGTCGGAAGCTTTGGGGAATGTGGTAAAAAATGCGCTGGAGCATACCCGGAGAGGCGGGAAAATAGTGGTCAGCTGGGAGAGGACGCCACTTCTTACAAACATTATGGTGGAGGACAACGGGAAAGGGATCCACCAGGAGGATATCCATAATATCTTCAAACGGTTTTACCGGAGCCGCATTTCCCAGGATACCCATGGGATCGGTCTGGGGCTGCCGCTGGTAAAGTCCATTGTGGAAGCCCATCAGGGGACGGTTTCCGTAACCAGCAGGGTCGGCCAGGGCAGCAGATTTGTCTTAAGCTTTTTTCATCTTACAAAAGAGTAAATCTTACAAAATAGTAAGATGAAATTCATGTGAGAGTAAGATCCATCGGATATAGTGTGTAAAGAACTTCTAAGCGGTCAAAGTACGCCCGCTAAGAAGTTCTAAATTACACACGGAAGAATCGCAAGTACAGCGATTCGTCTCACAGGAATAAAATGCCTGTAAAAGCGGGCGGAAGGAGCGGTTATGAACATTCTTGAAGTACAGAATCTATGTAAGACCTATGGAAAAGGGGAAGCGGGGGTCCGGGCGCTTGACAATGTTTCTTTCTCAGCGGGCAAAGGGGAATTTATCGCAATTGTTGGCGAATCCGGTTCCGGGAAAAGTACACTGTTAAATGTGGTGGGGGCCTTGGATAACCCGGTCTCCGGAAAAGTGCTGATTGACGGGAAGGATATTTTTTCCATGCCTGAAAAAAAGCTTACGGTATTCCGCCGTCAGAATATCGGGTTTATTTTTCAGTCCTTTAACCTCATACCTGAATTGAATGTAGAGCAGAATATCACATTTCCCCTGCTGCTGGATTACCGGAAGCCGGATCAGAAGTATGTGGAGGAGCTTTTGGGAATCCTGGGCTTAAAGGAACGCAGGAAGCACCTCCCCAGCCAGCTTTCCGGAGGCCAGCAGCAGAGGGTGGCAATCGGCAGGGCTCTGGCAGCCCGTCCCGCCATTATCATGGCGGATGAGCCCACCGGGAATCTGGATTCCAAGAACAGCCAGGAGGTCATCACCCTCTTAAAATCCATGTCAGTCAAGTACAGGCAGACAATCCTGATGATCACCCACAATGAGAACCATGCGGATGCGACGGATCGGGTGCTGCGCATGACGGACGGCAGGCTGAAGGATTTGGGGGTGGCAGCGAGATGAGAAGCTATCTTGGACTGATACCCCAGTATGAAAGAGTCCACCGCAAAAACAACCGAATCTCCATACTGTGTATCACGCTTTCCGTATGTCTTGTAATGGCGATTTTCAGTATGGCGGACATGGCGGTTCGCTCCCAGAAAAATTATTTTATCAAGACCAATGGCGAATACCATGCAGCGCTCCATAATGTGGGGGCGGAGACGGCAGAACTGGTATCGGCAAGGGTTGACGTGGCTTTATCAGGATGGGTCTATCAGGGCAGTATGGGGATGCTGTCCGGCAAAACCGTCAGCTTTGTGGGGGCAGAGGAAGAAACAATGGAATCCCTGACCGAAATGGATAGGAAGGATGGGGTATACCCTTCCCTGCCGGATGAGGCATTGCTGAATGAAAACGCCATGAAGCAGCTGGGCCTGTCCATTGGCGATGATGTGACGGTTACGGTTCCGGACGGCTCACAAAAACAGTACCGGATTACCGGTACTCTTGCGGATATGGGTTCCATGCTGAAAGCGGATATCTGCGGGATGGCGCTGAGCGAGGATGGCTTTCTCGCCATTGCAGATGAAAACGCAGCAGACGGAACCACCTACCGCATCCGGTTTAAGGATGGTGCCCATATCCAGGATGCCATAAAAGAAATCAAGGAACAATTGTGTCTTTCTGACGGTCAGATCTCAGAAAATACTGCTTTATTAGGTCTGATGGGACAAAGCGAGAGCAACATCATGCAGGCCCTCTATCTGATTGCGGTGATCCTTGTTTTCCTTGTCCTGATTGCAGGAACGGTGATGATCTCCGCAAGCTTTCACACCAATGTATTGGAGCGGATACAGTTTTATGGGCTGCTGCGCTGTCTTGGGGCATCCAGGAAACAGGTAAAGCATTTTGTGATCCTGCAAGGGCTTAAGAAAAGCGCGAAGGGGGTCCCCATGGGCCTGTTGGCAGGCCAGATTGTGACGTGGGCTGCCTGCCTGCTGCTGAGGTCCATCAGCGGAGACCGTTTTTCGGAGGTTCCGCTGTTTGAATTCAGTATCGCCGGTATCCTGGCAGGGGGCGTGGTGGGCTTTCTGATCGTCCTCCTTGCTTCCCTTTCTCCGGCGAAAAAAGCCTCCAGGGTTTCGCCTGTCACGGCAATCAGCGGAGGTTCCCAGCTGACACAGAATAAGCGTGCGGCAAATACAAAGCTGTTTCATGTGGAGACAGGTATGGGCGTGTTCCATGCTTTGTCCGGAAAAAAGAATTTATTCCTGATGACCTGTTCCTTTGCCATCAGCATTATGCTCTTCCTGTCTTTCCAGGTAATGGTTGTCTTCCTGGACCAGGGCATGCCGGCGTTGGCCCATTGGGCGCCGGATGTATCTGTGATGGCTGCTGCAGCACTGGATTCTTCCTTGATAGAAGATATCGGGGAAACTGAGGGCGTGAAATGTGCCTTCGGGAGGATGGAATACAGCGGGCTATCCGTTTCTTCCGATACCGAGAGCGGAACGGCCGTTCTGGTTTCCTATGAAGAAAACCAGTTCAAATGGGCAGAAGAGGAACTGAACGAGGGCAATATCGAGTCTGTGCCGGGAGGAACCGGGGATGTCTTAGTGTCCTACCGGGACGGCATGCAATGGAAAGCCGGGGACATTGTGACGCTCCATACGCCTTTAGGGGAGAAACAGGTGAGGATTGCCGGAATCCTTTCGTCCACAAATGCGTCAAGTGAGGCCGGAAGCCTTGGATACATCATATGCTCAGAACGGCTGTTTACAGAGAGCATTGGTATGGCAGGCTATACAGCTGTGGATATACAGCTTGCAGGCAGCGGCAGTGACGAGACAGTATCAGCGATAAGAAGCCTTCTTCCACCGGACAGCACCATTGCAGATAAACGGCTGTCAAATTCGGAATCTCAGAGTTCCTATTATACAGGAGCGGTGTTCATTTACGGGTTCCTGCTCATCATTGCGCTGATCACCGTGTTCAATATCTTTAACAGTATGAATGCCAGTGTGGCGGCAAGAACCAGACAGTATGGCGTGATGCGTTCTATTGGTATGGGGGCCGGGCAGCTCTATAAGATGATTGCTGCCGAGGCAGTCACCTATGCCGTACTGGGATGTATCGCCGGATGCGTTCTGGGCCTGCCGTTGAATAAGATGATGTTCCGGTTCCTGATTGCCGGCAAATGGGGAACCGGCTGGCAGCTTCCTGCCGCGTCCCTGTTGCTGATTGTTCTTTTATGTTTCGGCTCTGCGGCGCTGGCAATCAGACGGCCTATCAAAAAAATCGGGAACCTGTCCATTGTGGATACCATAAAACTACAGCAGTGACACATGGATACTGACCGAAAGTGACGGATTGCACCAAGTGCGGTTATATGGTACAGTTGGTATGAGAAGGGAGGTATTTATGCGCTATCATTTTTATGGCTGGCAGCAGGCGGATGTCCCTGCGGTGAATGAACTGTACGGCGGTATCGGGAATCCGCGTGAACTGTATGACGCGCTTATGGGAATCTGGTGTCCAGAGACCTGTGCGCCGCGGATGCGGGATGCCTGGAGCAGGGAAAACAGAACCCTGGGCCAGTGCTCCGTCACGGCGTTTCTGGCACAGGATATTTTCGGGGGAAGGGTATATGGAATCCGCAGGCCGGACGGGAATTATCACTGCTATAATGTGGTGGGAGACTGTGTGTTTGACCTGACAAGCGAACAGTTCGGAGAAGAAGTCTTGTGTTACCAGGACAATCCGGAGCAGTTCCGGGAGGTTCATTTTGCGAAGGAAGAGAAACGGCTGAGATACGAATACTTAAAGACTGCGTTGTTGAGGAGAAATCCACATGCCATTACAGATCATCAGGGCTGACATCAGCAGAGTAAAGGCTGATGCGATTGTCAATACGGCAAACCCTTACGTCAGAGTCGGCGCCGGGGTGGATACGGCTGTTTATGAGCGGGCGGGCAGGGAGGAACTGCTGGCGGCCAGGGAAAGGATCGGCATTCTGCAGCCGGGGGAGGTGGCGTACACGCCGGCGTTCGGGCTGGATGCCGCCTATCTTTTTCATGCGGTGGCTCCCATATGGAAAGATGGCCGTCATGGGGAAGCCGATACGGTAAGAAGCTGCTATCAAAAGTCGCTGGAACTGGCGAAGGAGCTTCGCTGTGAGTCTCTGGCGTTTCCGCTGCTTGCCGCCGGCAGCTATGGGTTTCCCAAGGAGGAGGCGCTGGGGATCGCGGTGGATTGTATCCGCGGATTTCTGGAGCGGGAGGATATGCTGGTCTATCTGGTGGTGTTTGACGAGCAGTCCTTTCGGCTGTCCGGGGAGCTCTTTGATGATATTGAGGAATATATTGACGCCCATTATGTAAAGGAGCGGACAGCGCAGGAGTACGGAAGTTCTCTGCCTGCCCCCGGATTTCTGCGAAGCAGGTCTGCGGCCATGCCGGCGGCCCAGGTATTCTGTGCTGCCCCCAGGAGCCTGGAGGATGCGATTGCCCGGCTGGGAGAGTCCTTTGGGGAGCGGCTGTTTCGTATGATCGACGAGAGAGGGCTGACCGATGTGGCGGTATACAAGAGGGCGAATCTGGATCGGAAGCTTTTCTCCAAGATACGGTGCAACCCGGGGTACAGGCCGAAGAAAAAGACAGCGCTTGCGCTTGCCATCGCGCTGGAGCTGAATCTGGACGATACCAGGGATCTTCTGGCCCGGGCGGAGCTCGCTCTGTCACCCGGCAGCAGATCTGATGTGATCGTTCAATATTTTATCGAGAGGCAGGTCTATGATATATACACCATAAACATGGCTCTGTTTGCCCACGGCGAGGCTGCGCTGGGCGGCGGATAAATGTCGCCCGTCAGGAGACCATTTTCTGTTTTGGATGCGGTATGCTTATTTCATGAAAAGGAGGTATCGCTATGAAAAAAGGGTTGACAGAGGTTGTGTTCATTTTAGACAGAAGCGGATCCATGGCGGGTTTGGAGGCCGATACCATCGGCGGCTTCAACTCCATGATCGAGAAACAGAAGAAGGAGACGGGGGAAGCGCTGATCTCCACGGTACTTTTTGACAATGAGAGCCGGGTGCTCTGCGACAGGGTTCCGCTGGAAAAGATGGAGCCCCTGACGGAAAAGGATTACTGCGTGGGCGGATGCACGGCGCTTCTGGACGCCATGGGCGGAGCCATCCGCCATATCGGAAACGTGCACAAGTATGCCAGGGAAGAAGACCGGCCGGAGAGGACGCTCTTTGTCATCACCACGGACGGACAGGAGAATGCCAGCAGCAGATATACCTATGAAAAGGTGAAGAAGCTGGTGGAACGCCAGAAGTCAAAGTATGGCTGGGAGTTTCTGTTTCTGGGGGCAAATATGGACGCTGTCACGGAGGCGGCAAGGTTTGGAATTGCAAAGGAGCGGGCGGTGCGGTACAAGTGTGACAGCAGAGGGACGCAGCTGAACTATCAGGTGCTGAGCGAAGCCATTTCCTCTTACCGTGTGAATGCCTGTATGGCGCCGCAGTGCCTGAGACAGATCGAGGAGGACTGCGAGGAGCGGGAGAAAGGTTAAATTCGGACAGAATGATTACAAAAAACACAGCGGAAACCATTGCGAAAGCGTCTCTCTCCTATCCGGACGCAAGCAGGACGGCGGCGGGGGTCTATGAGTACCTTCTGGAAAACTATGGCAGGGTCATGCTTTCCTGCCAGCAGGAATCTACCTGGATGGGGTCGCCGGACTATGAGATGGATTATATCAAGGAGACCACGGGCAGACTGCCCGCCATGCGGGGGCTGGATTTTATAAGCGGCGATTTTGAGGGAGTAGTGAAACGGGCCGAGGAATGGTGGCAAAGAGGCGGGCTTGTGACGATCTGCTGGCACACGGGGATTGAAGGAAAGGGCTATCAGGAAAGTCAGGAAGACATGCCCGATTTCGACAGACTGCTGACGCCGGGAACCCATAAGCACAATGCCATGGTGGCGAACTGGGATCTGGCGGCAGGGGCTTTGGGAAAGCTGCGGGATGCGGGGATTCCGGTGCTGTGGCGGCCCTTTCATGAATTTGACGGAAAATGGTTCTGGTGGGGCAAGGGCGGCGGAGAAAGCTTTGTCAGGCTCTGGCGGATGATGTATGACCGCTATACGAATGAATTTGGGCTGAACAATCTCATCTGGGTGCTGGGGTATTCCGGGGAGGTGGAGGAGGGCTGGTATGTGGGGGACGATTACTGCGATATCATCGGCTCCGATACCTATGACAACACCACAAACCGGAAGGGATGGAAGAAGCTGGAAGCCTTCAACACTGCCGGTAAGCCCATGGCTTTCCACGAGTGCGGGAATGTTCCGCCGATGGAGAATTTTGTGAATGACGGCTGTCTGTGGTCCTGGTTTATGATCTGGCACACGGACTATATTAAGAACAATGATGTGGAAAACCTGAAGGCTGTCTACAACAGCGACCTGGTGATCACGTTGGATCAATTGCCCACGTTTGTGTGACAATGGGAAAAGGGATCGGAAAGAGGTATTTGATATGGGGAAGATACGGCATGAGACGAAGAATCTGATTTTCATAGCAGGTACGACGGAAGGGGCGTCTTGGGCGCAGCAGGAAAGACCGGATTCGGAGTCGGGAATCCCGGTGACGGATTTGTGCGTTATATTGGAAGAAAACATGGGGCGGATCCTGGATTTTTTCGGCCTGAAGGAGCTGCGGGAGAAGGTAACGGTGAAAATGTATGATTCCGTGGAGGAATATGAGCGTCATGTGACAGAGTTTTTTGGAGAGTACTTTGACTGGATGATTGCCGATACCTTCGACGGAAACATAAATCTGCTGTCATATGACCGATGCAGGAGCACATCCTCACACCGAAATATGCGGCGGGAGGATTATGTAAAAGTGATTGTTCACGAATTCGTACATATTTGTCAGCAGTGCGTCAATGATGATGCGACAGGCTGCGAGTGGTTTTGGGAAGCGCTTGCCACCAATCTGTCCGGACAGACCTACAATGAGACGGCGCTGTCCTGCACAGGGGAACAGCTGCAGAACGCGTATTCCTCCATGGCCGATGGTTATGCCATATCCTATACGCTGGGGAAGTGGATGCTGGCACGCTTGCCGCATCAGAAAATATTGGACTATGTGAAGAACCCGGAGACTTTGCGGAGGGATACGGAAGAAATCCTTCGGAGCGCCGCAGGGGAGTACTCGCCGGAGGTATAGCTTTTCGCAATTTTTCTCTATCGGTACGCAATTTTCGGCAATGTATCCGGGAGGGGAAAATGTTATACTTGCCAAAACCAAGGATGGAGGAGAGGCAGATGCTTTATTCACTGGAGGGAATGTGGAAGGCCGATCTCGGAGACGGCTGCAGGTATGACATGAAGCTTCCGGGTACGCTGGAGACGGAGCATCACAAGAAGGCCGGGGAGGAAGAGTCCTGGAAGAAGGCGGGCAGGGAGTCCTTTGTCTCGGAACAGACGGTGTCCTTCGGCATAAGGGAATCTCCTTTCTTTTTCAGCGGTTTTTGACTATAATGGGTGGTATGACAGAAAAGGCAGATTATTTGATAAGAGGAGATGGGTAAATGGATCACAAAGGCACGGTGACGCTTGAGACGGAAAGATTACAGCTGAGACGCTTTACGGAAGAGGATGCGGACGTGAATGTGACAGGACAGCTTCTGGCTGGCTGGGGCAGGAGATATGAGGAGAAGGCATATTACAACTGGGCTATTGTGCTGAAGGAGTTGGATGAGCCAATTGGGAACATCTCGGTGTTAAAGCTGAACGACAGAACAGAGGCGGCTTATGTAGGATATTGTATGGGAAGACAGTGGTGGGGGCGGGAGATCATGCCCGAGGCATTGCATCGGGTGATTGCATTTCTGTTCTGCGAGGTGGGGGTGAACCGAATTGCGGCCTGCCATGACTCCGACAATCCAAAATCAGGCCGTGTGATGGATAAGGCCGGGATGAAGCAGGAGGGAGTCCTGCGGCAGGAAGGGATCAACAGTCAGGGGATCTGCGATATCGTCTGGCACGGCATATTGAGAAGGGAATTCAGGACATGGTGAGCCCTATAACAGTGCCATCGCAAGGGTTCCGGCGACCATGAGCAGAAGGCCGAGAAACGCTTTTTTGCTCAGCTTTTCCCGGAATACAAACCTGGAAAAGGCGACGGTTATCACAATGCTGAGTTTGTCAATGGGTACGACTACACTGACAATGCCGTTCTGGATGGCATAGTAGTAGCACAGCCAGGAGGCGCCTGTGGCAAGACCCGAGAGGGAGATGAAGACCAGCTCCTTTCGGTCGATATCTCTGACCTGTTTCTGTTTTCCTTTTCCAAAAACGATCAGCCAGGCCATAATGAGTATGACCAAGGTGCGGATTGCGGTGGCCAGGTTGGATTCCACACCTGCTATGCCGACCTTGGCTAAAATGGAAGTGAGGGATGCAAAGACGGCGGACAGGATGGCATAGAGCATCCATCTGCCGTTTGCGTTCTTTGCGGTGTTTTGCTTTCGTTCGATCATCAGATAGATTCCGACAGCCAGAAGTGCGGTGCCGGTCAGCTTGGCGGCAAGGTGGGCCGTCTCCCGGAACAGGAGGATGGCAAGTAATACGGAGAGAACGGTGCTGGATTTGTCAATGGGCACGACCTTGTTTACGTCCCCCAGGGAAAGAGCCTTGAAATAGCAGATCCAGGATGCTCCGGTGGCTAAGCCGGACAAAATCAGAAACAGCAGCGACTTTGCGGATATTGCGGAAATGGTTTCGGCAGACCCGACAATAAAGACCATAACCCACGCAAAGAGCAGTACCACGATGGTTCGCATCGCTGTTGCCACGTCTGAATCGGTTTTTTTGATTCCGCATTTTGCGAGAATGGATGTGATTCCCGCAAAGAAAGCGGACAGGATTGCCATGATAAGCCACATAAGTTGCTCTCCTTTTCCCAAAATGTTTTTTTCGGCCTTCCCTCTGCTTATTTTATCATATAAGAAATTCCGCCGTGGTTGGGGAAGAATGCGGAGCGTTCTTCGAAGTGCTGCTTGCGGCACTTTTTATAGTTTGAACAGGAAACAGATACATTATAGCATCCTTCCGGGAAGATGGTAAAAGTTTCTTGACATTATCATGGAAATTATTTATATTAGGAATGATTCCTATTATTTATTTTATAAAACAATTACAGGAGGACAGAGGAATGAACCAGAAAAATCCCTATGCAGGTACACAGACGGAAAAGAACCTGGAGGCGGCTTTCGCCGGAGAGTCACAGGCGAGGAACAAGTATACTTATTTTGCGTCCAAGGCCAAGAAGGAGGGCTATGAGCAGATTGCGGCGCTTTTCCTGAAGACAGCTGACAATGAGAAAGAGCACGCGAAGATGTGGTTCAAGGAGCTGAGCGGAATCGGAAGCACCGCTGAAAACCTTGCTGCGGCGGCAAACGGTGAAAATTTTGAGTGGACCGATATGTACGCAGGCTTTGCGGAGACGGCGGAGAAGGAAGGCTTTGCGGAGCTGGCGGCGAAGTTCCGCATGGTGGCTGAAATCGAGAAGCACCACGAGGAGCGTTACCGCGCCCTGCTGAAGAATGTGGAAATGCAGGAGGTATTCAAGAAAAGCGAGGTTAAGGTGTGGGAGTGCCGCAATTGCGGACATATCATTGTGGGAACCGAAGCGCCTGAGCTCTGTCCTGTGTGCAGCCATCCCCAGGCATATTTTGAGGTTCACGCGGAGAATTTCTGATTTCCAGACCCAAAAGCGAAACCCGAAGCGGAAGAAAATGCAGGCAGCAGTCTGATTCAGAGCGGAGGAAAGTGCAGGCAGCAGTCCGATTCAGAGCGGAGGGCTGCTGAAGCCTGACGCAAATTGCGAAGGAGTGTATGAAAAATGTGCTTGTTTGAGAAAGAAGGCGGCCCAAAGGCCATCCAAGCATGTGCGGACTGTGCACATGATACAATGAACAATTTGAAAGAAGCAATACGGACTTATCTTCCCTGTAACGAGCAGGAAGAAAACGACAGAAGCGTCATGCTGCACTTGCTGGATGCGGAGTCCGATCTTTTGACCCGGGGTAACCGGACGGCACATTTTACGGCATCCTCCTGGCTTTTAAACAGAGAGCATACAAAGGTATTGATGGTGTATCATAATATCTATCATTCCTGGGCCTGGACCGGGGGACATGCGGATGGCGAGGAGGATCTGCTGAAGGTGGCCGTGCGTGAGGCCATGGAGGAGACGGGCGTTCAAAATATCAAGGCCGTTTCGGAGGAGATTTTTTCTCTTGAGATCCTGACCGTGGACGGACATATCAAGCGGGGCAGCTATGTGCCCTCTCATCTGCATTTGAACCTTACCTATCTGCTGGAGGCGGACGAGCAGGAGGTGCTTCGCGTGAAGCCGGATGAAAACAGCGGGGTGAAATGGTTCTCTCTGGAGGAAGCGCTGAAGGCCTGCACGGAGCCGTGGATGGTGGAGTGGATCTATGGGAAGCTCAACGGAAAGCTGCAGAAGGGCACGGTATAGCAAAATTGTGGCGAGAGCTTTATAATGTTGTAAACAGGGTTGACAAAGCAAGACTAATGCGTTAGACTGAAAGCAGTCTAATGCATTAGTCTTATTTTTGTATGTTTGGGAAAAATAAAAGGATTCCGGTGAAACGAGGATTTTGCCGTGGGGAAAGGAGCTGCGAAAATGGGTACGCCAAAGGTTTTTGAAAGTGAATATCGTTTTTGTCTGATACTGTGGGAGAATGAGCCCATCAACAGCACGAAGCTGGCCAGACTTTGCAATGAAAGGCTGGGCTGGAGTCGTACTACCACCTATACCGTCATCAAGAGATTGTCGGAGAGAGGGGTTGTAAAAAACGAAAATGCCATCGTGACCTCTCTGGTATCCAAGGACGAGGTGCAGGCGGCAGAGATCGAGGAACTGATGGAAAAAACCTTCGAGGGCTCCATACCTGCCTTTATTGCGGCATTTACAAAACGCAGGCGCCTGTCGCGGGAGGACGTGACAGAGATTCGCCAGATGCTGGATAAGCTGGCGGGAGAGGAAGAAAAGTTGTCGGATTTGCAGGAGGAAAGCAAGGGATAGCTTTGGAGGACAGAATATGCAGGAGATATTTTTAAAATTGTTTAATATGAGTATTACTGCCGGATGGCTGATTCTGGCAGTTATGGTATTGCGGATTTTGCTGAAAAGGGCGCCGAAGTGGATTGTCTGCCTTTTGTGGGGGCTGGTGGCAGTGCGGCTGGCCTGTCCCGTTTCCCTGGAGAGTGTTTTCAGTCTGATTCCCAGCGGGGAGACCGTCCGGCAGGAAGTGCTTTTTTCGGAGCGGCCTGTCATCGACAGCGGCATCAGGCTGGTGGATAACGTGGTGAATCCCATGCTGCGGGAGTCTTTCACGCCGCAGCCGGGGGACAGTGTTAATCCGCTGCAGGTCGTGCTTTTTATTGCCGGTGTGCTTTGGGCGGCAGGCGCTTTGGGCATGCTGCTCTATGCAGGAGCAGGATATGGGCGGCTGCGGTGGAAGCTCAGGACGGCGGTGCGGCTTGAGGAACCGGTATATCTCAGCGAGTTTGTGGATACGCCGTTTGTCTTCGGCGTGCTTCGGGCCCGGATCTATCTGCCGGTTCAAATGCCGGAGGGAATGCGGGAACCGGTCATAGCCCATGAGAAAGCACATCTTGCACGCCGGGATCATCTGTGGAAGATTCTGGGATATTTTCTGCTGGCTGTCTACTGGTTCCATCCGCTGTGCTGGGCGGCCTATGCTTTATTCTGCAAGGATATGGAGCTGGCCTGTGACGAGAGGGTAATCAGGGAATACGACTCCGCACAGAAAAGGGCTTATTCGGAAGCTCTCCTGGAGTGTAGTCTGAAGAAACGTACCGTGATAGCCTGCCCTCTGGCCTTCGGAGAGGTGGGAGTGAAGGACAGGATACGGTCTGTGGTAAATTATAAGAAACCGGCGTTCTGGGTGGTGATGGCAGCCGCAGCGGCCTGTATTGTGGCTGGAGTCTGTTTTTTGACGGATCCGGTAAGAGAGGAGAAGCCTGACGGAATCGTCTGGGTGAACCCGGAGGAGCCCGGTGCAGAGGGCGGCAACCCTGGGAAGGGTGTCTCCGGCGTGGAGAACGGAAATGTTTCCGACGGCATTTTGGAGGCGGGAAACACAGAAGGTTCCGGCGACGGGGATTCATTGCGCTTTGCCTTTATCAGTAAGTGGGCGCAGGCTTTTGTCTCCAGAGACGGCAACGCGATTGCCGGTCTGGCCGGAGAGGAACTGATCTCCCGGCTGAAGGAAAGGGAACTGCTTTTCGGCTCGGAGGGACAGTACAGTTTCGGAGAATCCAGCCCCTGGCCCCGGGATCCGGAGAAAGATGTGCTGGTGAGGACAATGGAGGAGGGGCAGGCGGAGATCATTTATTATGCCTGGACCTCGGAACCCCGGGTGACAGTCTGGAAGGAAAAGCTGTCTTATGAGCTTCAGGGCGAAGATTACAGAGTTGTCTCGGAGGAACTGATCTTTTACGACAATATTTCCTCCGGGGAGGAATTCGCGGAAGCTTACGACGTATACAGCGACGGGGAGGGCAGCTATCTTGCGTCCATCAGCGGAACAAGGATGGATTACAGTGCAAACGAGGCAGGTCAGGATCTGTGTCTGACGGCGGCCTTGAGCTCCAGCATGCAGTATCGTCCTCTTTTTGAACCTGAGGAGGCGGCAATGATGCTGTTGAATCTGGCGGAGGAGGCGGTGGAGGTAGAGGTGCTGAATACCTGGAGTACCGGAGCCTTGTCCCGGTTAAGCAGCCCGCTCACCGGGTGGGAGGACTTCGAGGCAGGAGACGGCGTGACGGATCTGCTGCTTCATTTTACCAGGGACAATGTGACGATTAAGCTGAGTATGCTGTACAGCGGACAGGGAATCTGGATCCCGGGAGATTATAAGGTGAATTCGGCCTGGCGTTTTTCTCTGCTGGACTGGGACGAGGTAAGAAGTCGGCATCTTTCCGTGAACGATGATCCGGACTGGAGCGATATTATCTGTATCGGTGAAATTCCGGAAAAAAAGATCAAGCTGTACGGGTATAATGACGAGGAGTGCTCCGGTGAGGGAGTAGCTATAGAGATCGGTGACGATGTGAATTATTTTGACTGGATTTATACCTCTCCCCGTTCTCTTTTGCCGGAATGCTACTGGAATGAGGGGGACAGGCAGCTGCAGGTGGCGTTGAACATCTATACGGGAACCGGGGTGGACGCGCAGGAACTGCATGTGCTGCAGCAGTATGATACAGGTACTCTGATGGATAGTGTATTTGATTTGGACGACTATGCACAGCTTTTGGGTCAGTGCATTGACTTTTCCTATGACGGGGAGACGGGAGAGTTGATTCTGTCCGACAGCCGCAGCGGGAAGGAACTGGCGGCTGCAAAGCTTCCGGATGCGGACATTGTGGGTCTGGAAACAGGGATGATTTCTCACTTTGTGCTTGGGGACAAAATTACGCTGCAGGTGGAGGTAGGATACCTTGAGGCGGGTATGGCCATGCCGCAGTATGAAGACGCCATGCCGACCCTGGAGGCAGAGGTGGTGCCGGGCTGGGGCGCCGACGGCGGGATGACCTTTGATTTCGGTGAGATCCGGGAGGTCAGGTGAGGCGGTACAGTTAATTTGCCACAAGAATTTTACTGCCTGCACGAACAGCGTAGTGCGAAGGATTGACGAGCGAATTACGCAGCGGAGCTATTCCTGCTCGCAGATGTTCAAGAGGCCAAAAGCCGGAGTGCTTTTGGCCTCTATATCATGGCGGCAAAGATATCCAATGTCGGAAGCCATAAAAGAAGCCGTCTGTGCGGGAAGCGGATAAGCGGTATGTTGGAGAGAAGGTTCAGGCGCTATTTCACGGTGTATGTATATTTGTTGCCGTCTACCTTGAAGGAGATCGTCAGCGGTTCATCATTTGTTGCCATGTCCTCGGGGAGCTGGAATATACAGTGGATATATTCCGTACATAATGGCAGGATATTCACAAGGCTTGGCGATTCAAACGTACTCCGATTATTTTCCTCCGCTGCATGGGTACTTGCTTCTGCCTGTTTCAGATCGGCGGAAACAACTGCTTTGTTTGCGGTAATCTTTTCGGTTCCCCTGTTTGTACAGGCAATGCACAAATCTAAAAGGATTGTTCCGTCTTCAGCAGCGTAGTGGTTGTATCCCGAGCCTCGGTTCGGAGGTATTACATCTCTTGTAAATTCTGAATACTCCACATAGAATTCCATATTATCCGTCACCACTATTTCGCCGTCCGCAACGTCACCGGAATCTTTGACGGATGTACTGCTGTCTTCTCTGCCGGGAACGATTCCCGTTTCGCCATCTCTTACAATGATCCGGTGTAACTATTCAGAACCCCCTTATTCAAAGATGAAATCAGGATGACCTGAGATTGCATTTCTGATTGCTTCGTAAGCATTGTATCCCTGCTTATGTGCTGTGCCAACATAGGACATGATTTTTAGATAATCTCTGGCACCTTCCTCAGTTCGGAAGCATCCGGATACTTTGGTTTTCACCTTTATCATCCGCAGATCTCGTTCCGCCTGGTTGTTATCAAACGGGACATGAAAGTTATGGATAAAAAGGCAGACTGAGGCCTTGTAATTTGCAAGGCGTTCTGCCAGGGCAAGGATTTTTCCTTTTTTCTTCCGTCCACGTTTTTTCTCCGTGGTTTCGGTAAGTGGATTTTCCTTCCGGGCCTGTTCGATAAGTTCATCATACTTCTTATCGAACTTATGATAATGATAATAGCTCAGAGAGTCCTTTCCCTTCTCTACAGCTTTCTCTTTGGCCTTTTTCATTTCCAGTAAAAGGTCTATAAATGCAGATGCCCACTTCTGATCCGGATGATTTTCATCAATCCCCGTTAATTCACGGAGAAGATGGGCACAGCAGACTGCATGCTGAATATCCGGATAATTCCAGTAGGAAGCCCAGCAGTCATGCATGGCAATCCCTTTGAATTCCGGAAGAACGTCGCATTGCTCCATACCTGCAGTTCCACGTTTGGGACTGATATCAAGATAGGTGTATTCACAGTTTGAGGCACCATGAACCCACCAGAGTTTTTTATCCACTCTGGTTCCGGTTTCGTCGAAATGTCCAAGCGCAGAACCGATCATCTTATCCTTGATCTTACCTACTGTTTCACTCAGACTGTCAGCGCATCTTTTTACCATGCTGCTGACCGTTCCTGTTGCAATCGGAATGTTAAATACTCCGGAAAGAATCTCATGGGTACGTTTGATGCTGACTGCGCCTACGGTATTTAGTGCAACAGCTAATGCCTGAAGGTTTTCACCATACTGTACGGTTGCTTTTACGTCAGAAGGGAAAGCACCTGTGCGGGTATCTCCATGCAGCATACAGACTGGAAGTTCCAGCGCCTGATGCTCCGTTACATTGACTTTAACAACTGCGTCAATAACATGGCGTTTCTCCGCAATACATGCAGTGCCTTTGCACATCTGATAATGCTGGCATCCTTTACATACGGAGGGCATATGTTTGACTATTTCATCCGGAGCTGTTATTACCGCTAAATGTATCCCCTGATGTCCATCCTGTCCACCGACCTTTTTTCCGGATGGTTTGCGCAGACTCTTAGGAGCAGGTTTTTTATAGCCATCACTTGAAGGTGGTTTGGAACTGTTTTTGGAGTTCTTATTAATCTGTTCCTTCAGTTCCTGTATGGTCTGATTTAACTCAGCAATAGTTGCTGTGAGAATTTCATTTTGCCTGAGCAATGAAGCATTCTGTTCAAGCAATTGCTGAACCATTTCAAGTGTAACATTTACTGGCATTCAGACCACCTTCTTCCGTTAAATTTGATACTTCTATTTTAACGGAAAATGGTCCAAAAAGCGAATCGTGTCGTTTTGATATACTGTCAAAATGACGGTGGATAAACAGTAAAAAACAAGAGATAATTGCCGGTAACACTCGGATAAAATCCACAATTACTCTGTTATCTGTGATACAACTGGGGAATTATGTTTCAGTAATCCACAGCCCAAAAACACTTGGCAGTTATACTAGAAAGTTATCCACTTTTTACACTAAAGCAATGACGAAACAGAAATTTTATTTTCTCTGTTTTGTCCAAAAATCAATGTGCCCTTAACGGGGTGCTGAACAGTTACGATCCGGTAATCATTTCCGCGTATATTCACATGAAGCTCGACCATGCGCGTACTCTCCTGCAGTTCCTTTGGAACAGTGAAAAAGTAATGTATCTGCCTGGTATCCGACTGCTTCATTTCTATGGTATGTGCGCGATTCCAGGTTACCGGTTCCTCTTCCTCCTGTACGATACCGTCAAATCCGTATTCATACAGACCGGAGTAAATCAGTTTTCCTTCCATGATTTGATCTGCATTAATGTTATAGTCCGCAAGGTGCTGATAGGTAATGCAGAAATCCACATAAGTTTTGCCCTGGCGCGCATCATAATAGTACTCCGGATGTTCTGTTATTTCAATCTGATTGACATGGAATTCACAGGTATTGTCAATTGTGACGGTATCCCCGGCAGCCAGTATTGGAGCAGTGCTTTCTATCAACTGCGGAATTTCTGATTCTTCCTCAGCGGCAGGTTGTTTGGCGCATCCTGCAAGGGAGCCAAGCAACATTATGACAGTGGGCAGTATTAAAAATTTTTTCATTGTCTCTGTTTTCCTTTCTGAATTTCTTTGAGCCCCTTATTTTGGTGTGGTTGATTCTTCCGGAAGGAAAAATCTGTAATAAAGTATAACACAAAATAAATCGGGCAGGAAGGGAAAAGTGCTGTTTAAACATCAACAGAAACATATTTACGCAGGCGTGCAACTATGATATACTGACATTAATCAGGGCAGGGGCGGCTCGATACAGGTAAATTCAACAGGAGGCAGCGGTATGGAGGACAGACACAGCAGAAAAATGATTGCGCCTATCGTCATTACAGTTCTTATGGTTATGTATTATGTGGGCTTTTTTGTGACTTGTATTTTTATGCCGATGCCGGCAGCGCTGAAACTGCTGTTTGGACTTGCGCCGATTTTACTTACGGGGGTCTGTATTTTTGTCCTGGCGGAAAGAATCAAAGAGATAAGGAGCGGAGAAGAGGATGATCTTAGTAACTACTGATTACATTGCGGGTAAAAACTTTGAGATGCTGGGCCTGGTAAAGGGCAGCACAATCCAGAGCAAAAATCTGGGGCGCGATATCACACAGAGCTTTAAGACGCTGGTAGGCGGTGAACTGAAGGCATATACCGAAATGATGAATGACGCCAGGGCGCTTGCTACCAAGCGTATGGTGGAAGAGGCGGAAGCGATGGGGGCTGACGCAGTGGTGAACATGCGTTACAGTTCCGCTTCCGTGATGCAGGGAGCAGCGGAGGTCATGGCCTACGGTACGGCAGTGAAGTTTGTATAACGGAAAGGGCGTAACGGCCAAGGTCGGATTGCCGGGGGCGTCCTGATATACAGGTTGGCGACGACGGCAGCAGTTTTACACACAATACGGAAAAAGGGGTTACGGAGGAAATCTGTAGCCCTTTTATCAGTTTAGGCAGAGCAGGAGGAAGACGGATGCTGAGTCGTCTGTTGGGGATCATTTATCTGTTATTGAACAGAGGAACGGTGACGGCGGGAGAGCTGGCGGAACAGTTTGAGGTGTCAGTGAGAACGATCTACCGGGATGTGGAGCAGCTGAGTATGGCGGGGATCCCGGTTTACGCCCGCAAGGGGAAAAACGGTGGCATCAGCCTGACGGAACGGTTTGTTTTGGATAAGATGGTGATATCGGAGGAGGAGCAGAGGCGGATTCTGGCGGCGCTGGCCAGCCTTCGCGAGACGGGGGCATCGCAGGAGGAAGATATTCTGCACAAGCTGGGAACCTTTTTCAAGGCGGATGTGCCGGACTGGGTGGCCATTGACTTTTCCGACTGGAGCGGCAGACGACAGGAGCTTTTCGAGCAGATCCGGGAGGCAATTCTGGAGCGTAAGGTGATGGAATTTGATTATTACGGCCAGTATGGAGAGATGGCACGCCGGACAGTGGAGCCGGTGCAGCTGTTGTTCAAGGAATACACCTGGTATGTGCGGGCCTACTGCAGGAAGCGCCAGGCCCTGCGGCTGTTCAAGGTGCTGCGCATGAAGCGGGTGAAACTGCTGGAGGAAACCTACGAAGCAGACGCCAGGACATGGGCCGGGGAGACAGAAAAGCAGGGAGAAGCGGTAGCGGGCGTGGCCTCGGGCGCGGAAAGACAGCCGGGAGAAAAGCCGGGAGAGGCGGTAACGGAAGCAGCCTTGGATGTGGAAAGACAGCCAGGAGAAAAGCCGGAGGTGACGACATCGGAAGCAGCCTCGGAAGCAGCCTCGGGTGCGGCCTGGGAAGCGGAAAGACAGTCGGGGCAGACTTCGGAGGAGACAGCCAGCCAGGAGCAGTATGATACGACGTGGGGTGGCAGCTGGGAGACGATTCGGGAGGAGAAGGTGGTTTTTCAGGTTGCCGCCAGGGAGGCCTACCGGATTTATGACCGCTTTGAGGAGGAAGAAATTACCGTGCTGCCCGGCGGAGACTTTCTGATTACACTGCAATGCTGCCTGGATGATTGGGTCTATGGAGTGATCCTGTCTTTCGGGCCTTCGGCAAAGGTGATCGGGCCGGAGTATGTCAGAGAAAAGATTTTGGAAAAAATTCGTGAAATGGAGAAAAATTATTTATAATATGACACACAGGCGTCAGGTTATCTCTGTTATAGTGAATTCAGGTAGCAGATACCAAGAAGAGAAAAACGGAGGAAAACGAGATGGAAGAGAATTTGAAAATCTGTCAGAGCTGCGGCATGCCCATGCAGGAGGAGCAGTACGGAACAAATAAGGACGGCAGCAAAAACGAAAGCTATTGCTGTTACTGCTATAAGGACGGGGCGTTTGCCCAGGACTGCAGCCTGGAGGAAATGGTGGACTTTTGTGCTCCTTTTGAGGTGGAAGGCGGACGTGCCCGGAATCTGGAGGAGGCAAAAGAACAGCTTATGAAGTACTTCCCCATGCTGGATAGATGGCGGGCCTGACTGACGAAGAGCAGTCGGCATCTGTAAATTAGCGGAGGATTTGTTATGTTGGAAATACCGGAAAGTCTGACAATTGCAGCACAACTGAATGACACTGTGAAGGGAAAGAAGATTGTGGAGGTGGAGGCGGCACACACGCCCCACTCCTTTGCCTGGTACAGCGGGGAACCTGCGTTTTATTCCCAGGTTATGGAGGGCAGGGAAATCGGTCTTTCCGAGGGAATCGGGAGTATGGTGGAAATCTCGCTGGGGGAATACTGCTTTCTGGTGGGGGACGGCGGCACAATCCGCTGGTTTGAGCCCGGAGGGCAACTGCCGGAGAGGTATCAAACCAGAATTACCCTGGAGGATGAGAGCAGTCTGGTGTGCTCTATACGGATGTACGGCGCTATGTTCCTGGTTCGTCCTGAATTGTTTGACAATCCTTATTATCTTGCAGCGAAGCAGAAACCTCTGCCGAATACGGATGGTTTTAGTTACGACTATTTCCGGGGATTGTTCGAAGAAGCATCAGGAACGCTTTCCATGAAAGCGTTCCTGGCCACCGAACAGCGGATTCCGGGACTCGGGAACGGTGTGCTGCAGGATATTCTGCTGGGGGCCGGGCTTCATCCGA